>Ga0156045_106_pt2 | contig 1127 bp, 2 predicted proteins | sample RifCSPlowO2_02_FD_107698 | JGI IMG/M metagenome (GOLD analysis project Ga0156045, IMG submission 107698) | Candidatus Harrisonbacteria bacterium RIFCSPLOWO2_02_FULL_41_13b | reverse complement strand
GCTCGGGCTGAAATCCCACGCCGCTGATTGATAAAGTCGCCCCAGTGCCTACATAATAACCAGTTTGCATCTGAAAAGTTGCTGCTGAAACTGAATGAAAACTAGCTAATAAAACGATAGCGGCAACAAAAGTTAAAAAACGAAATAAAAATAATGTCATCTCCTTATCAGTATAACCTGCTAATTTTTAGACGCCAAAATGCTATCGTGGTCTCTCAGCCCGTTGTACTTGCTAACGTGATGCTTTCTCCAGAAAGTTTTTAATTTTTTCCACAATTTCTCTAATCGTGTGCTGAGCTTTTATAATATAATCGTCCGCGCCGAGCCGTAAACCTTTCTTAATATCTTCGTCAGCGCCTAGCATCGTTAAAATAATTACTGGCATTGATCTGGCTGAAAGATCATTTTTTAATTCGGCCAAAACCTCAAATCCATCTTTCTTAGGCAAAATAAGATCAAGCAAAATTAAATCCCACTTTCCCGATTTAGCCATAGCTAAACCAACCTCTCCGTCAAAGGCCTGATTCACTTCAAAACCTGCCTCGCTTAATTTCCCATAAAGAACCTTGGCAAGGATTGCATCGTCTTCTACTAAAAGAATTTTAGTTTGAGTCATAATAATTTAATAAATCAAGATTACGTAAATGATCTGGTGCCCTCTTTACTCAACACAATTAGAGGAAGCTCTATATAAAAAGTCGTGCCTTTATTCAGCTGGGATTCAAACCAGATTTTTCCCCCGAGGAGCTTGGTTGCCTCACTCGCAATATAGAGGCCCACGCCAGTGCCGCCGGCTTTGATCGTCATGGCGTTTGAGGCGCGGAAAAACTTTCCAAATACTTTTTTATCTTCTTCCGGCGGTATGCCGATGCCAGTATCGCGGACAGTTACCAAAAAAGTGTTTTCCTTTTTCTCCAAAGAAACTTCAACACTTCCTTTTTCAAAAGTGTATTCTATAGCGTTGGCTACTATGGACTGAATGATGTTTTGAAATGCACTTTTATCAATTACTGCCTCAAGCTTACTAACGAGAATATTAAAATGAAAGACAATATTTTTTTTCTCACAAAACGGATGGACTTCCTTAAAATAGTTTTTTAAAAAAACTACAATATCCAGCCGTTGAG
>Ga0156045_106_pt3 | contig 1260 bp, 1 predicted proteins | sample RifCSPlowO2_02_FD_107698 | JGI IMG/M metagenome (GOLD analysis project Ga0156045, IMG submission 107698) | Candidatus Harrisonbacteria bacterium RIFCSPLOWO2_02_FULL_41_13b | reverse complement strand
AAGTCCCGACCTTAAAATTTGTGCCACTTTTAAAAGCGAACCAGTGGACAAGAGTCGTTCCGTTAGTAACCTGAAGAGCGGTTCCAATCTGGAAACCGTCAGAGTTGAAAGCTTGAATTCTATCAGTAGTCTCGGCAGTCGCATCAAAAAAACTGCTATTATCTCCTGTCAAAGCCGATGTGCGCCAAGCTCCGGCACTAGTACCATCTCTCTTAATTGCCACAAAATCCGGCTGAAAGGGAATTCTCTTGATATTTCTATTATCAATATCATTAGAAGTATAAGAACCTATAGCAAAATCAGCCGCGCCGGAATTGGTAAAGGGATTAAAAGCATTACCAAAGGCTTCCCAATAATAAGTATCGCCAGACGTGCTCACTGCGGCATTGGTTCCAACCGTAAAGCCGTCGCTGTCTAATGACGTAATGCCGGTCGTAATATTAGCAGCCCCGTTAGAAAAATAAGCGGTGTCCACCATCAAGGCAGTACGAAACACCGCATAACGATTGGTCGTTTGGCTGGCATTTTTTATAATTACCAAAGAGGGACTAAATCCTAAACCAGTAATAGATTGGGCAGCACCCGTGCCCGCATAAGATCCAACTTTCATCGTAAAAATTCCGCTGGCGGTGTAACTTGAGGCACCTCCAAAAGCTGCCCAATAGTGGGTATTACCGCTGCCATTTGCTCTGGCGGCTGACCCCACCTGAAAACCATCAGATTCCAATGCTTGAATTTCATTAGTATCATTAGCAATATCGTTAAAAAGACTGGACTGATCCCCATAATTTTCTATGAGATTAAAAACAGCGGATTGGGAAGTTCCGGCATTAGCATTTTTCACAAAAACAAAATTTGGACTGAAACCGACGCCGGTTATACTCCGATTATCTGTGGCATTTCCCGTGTAAGTTCCAACTTGCATTGCGCCAGTTACCGACTTAAAAGCCACATAATGATAAGTCGTGCCGCTGGTATTCACCCTGGCGCTATTGCCCACCGTAAAACCGGTAGCATCCAAAGTTGTAAAAATAGTTCCGGTGGTATCCTCATTAACATTAACCAAAAAATTAGCTGAATTATTCGCCATTGAAGAAGATCGCCAAACCGCCTGCTGACCTGCACCGCCGGCTCCTTTCACCCAAACTAGATTGGGCTGAAACCCAACTGTAATGCTTTTTGCCGCCGCGCCATCGCCAGTATATTCACCCACGCAAAATGTTCCGGTTGACGAACAGTCGGATCCCCGAAAAGCTGTCC
>Ga0156045_134_pt4 | contig 2141 bp, 3 predicted proteins | sample RifCSPlowO2_02_FD_107698 | JGI IMG/M metagenome (GOLD analysis project Ga0156045, IMG submission 107698) | Candidatus Harrisonbacteria bacterium RIFCSPLOWO2_02_FULL_41_13b | reverse complement strand
CACGATAACGCTCTTCAAAAACCACTTTAAAACTATCATTTTTTTGAATGTCAGCAGCAAAATCAATCTGCCAAGCAAAAATTTCCGCTAACTCTAATCCCAAACGAACATCCCAGCCCTTTGCCAAAAAAGTTTCATAAAGCGAAGTATCAATCGTAGCTTCAATCTCTTTTCGCTCAACCTCATAGGGTATATCAACAAGATTGGCCCGCCACTCTGGCGACGTGTTCTCTTGTTCCACCGATTCAAAAATAAATTCTTGTTCCGTATCTACCGGATAGACTAATTTCTTAAAACTATCGTCCAAAGCGGAAAAAACAAACGCCAGCTCTTTACCAGCGCGAATACTGGCTAAATCATAAATATCCTTACTTTTTTCTAGAATCGAGGAAATAGTATCCGTAGCTAAACCTGCTTCCGCCGCAAGCTGGCCAAAAGTATTGCCGGCGCTAATTGCTTTCACTATCACCAAATCTTCTGGTTCTGAAGTAAAAATCTCTATCGGATTCGTTAGAAGAAAAATGATCGCCGCCGCGACCATGCCCAAAATACTTAATAAAATCCAACGTTTTCCCATACCCAGTGCTACAACTTTGACATAAATTTAAATTCAACCTTGATTGTTTTCATAATTATAGATTATTTACAGGTCTTTGTCTGGAGACACATACCCTTGTGTTTTCTAAAAACACCATCAAAGTTGTAGCACCGGGCATAAAATTATCGCTTTAAGCCCCGAATAACCAAAGTAACAAGAAAAACTCCAACGCTCACTAAAATAAAAATCGGTCCGGGAGCGGCGCCATTATTTTGCCAAACAAAAATACTGATCACCGCTGATAATACTCCCGCCAACATAGACAATCCTAAAAACATATTAAAACTGCTAGCAATATTTCTCGCTGCCGCCGCTGGAATTATTACCAATGAACCCATTAATACTGCCCCAACAAATCTAATTCCCAAAGCCACTGCTAACGCAAAAATCAAAAGATAAATTAAATTTAACCGAGAATTATTAATGCCGGCAGACTGCGCTAATTCCGAAGAAACCATATTAAGAGCTAATTGTCTTCGCAAAATTAAAATAATCAATATCAAAATCAAAGCCATTACAGCGGAAATTATGGCTTCCGCCCAAGTCAATGAAATAATATTACCGAACAATGCTTCTACTAATTCATGGTCGGGAGTAATCAATACGCCCAACGCTAAACTAGCGGAGAAAAAAATTCCCACTAAAGTTTCCGTAGAAAGCTTGCTGTAACGTTCCATAAGCCAAATCCCAAAAATCGCAAAAACTAAAAATGCCAACGCTCCTAAAAATGGGCTGAAATTAAACAACAAACCCAAGGCCATGCCCGGCAAAGCCACATGAGTAAGGGCATCTCCCACTAAAGCCATTTTTTTCAAGATTGCAAAAGCCCCCAACAAACCAGCGCTTGCCGAAACAAAAATCGCAACTAATAAAGGCGGATAAATATCAGGCATGGTGATCTTCGTGAAAACTCTTTTCCAAATGCTTATAAAAAGTCTGTTCACCTCCATAAAGCTCCAATAATTGTTCGGCGCTTAAAACCTCCCGAGGCGGACCCATACAGACTCTTTTGCTATTTAAGCATAAAACCTGGTCCGCATATTTATAAACCACGCTTAAATCGTGAGAAATTAAAATAACGGCAAAACCAATTTGGTCTTGAATTTTATGCAACAAATGATAAATAGACTGCTGGCCGCGAATATCAATATCCGCGGTTGGCTCATCAAAAAGCAAAATCTCCGGTTCGTTCATTACTGCCCAAGCCACTAAAACTCTTTGCCGTTGGCCAACTGAAAGCTGACTAATGCCCTTATTAAGCGCCTCGTGGTCTATGCCAACTAAATCCAAAAATTCCTTAATTTTTTTATCGGTTACATCGCCGCCTTTTAAATAAAAAAACTCTCGGGTGGTCAATGGTAAATCAACTTCAATGTCGAATCTTTGCGGCACATAACCAATTTTCACATTGGACTTCCAATTAATAACACCGGAAGTTGGGCGCGATAAACCAATCAACGCATGAAACAAAACTGTCTTACCCGCTCCGTTAGGGCCAATAATCGCCAAAACTTCACCCTTATTTACATCGAAACTCAAATCA
>Ga0156045_106_pt1 | contig 3648 bp, 4 predicted proteins | sample RifCSPlowO2_02_FD_107698 | JGI IMG/M metagenome (GOLD analysis project Ga0156045, IMG submission 107698) | Candidatus Harrisonbacteria bacterium RIFCSPLOWO2_02_FULL_41_13b | reverse complement strand
ATCAAATTATTGTTTTTTGGATTAAAAAATGGGGAGATTTTGACCCGAGCAATATAGATATCACCGGATTTTTTTCTGTTCGTGAATTCTCCTTCAAATGTTTTAACATCTTCTTTAATGATCTTCCATAGAGACTTATAAAAATCACCGCTCATCAAACCGCCCCATAAGCGCGGTGTGCTACTCAACATCTCCTTAATACTATAGCCAGTTATTATTTCGGCGCCATGATTAGCATACACAATCTTGCCTTCGGAATCGGTAACAATAATATGGTTAAAAGCATTATCAAGGGCCATTTTCAAACCCTTAGCGGTTTTAATAACCTCTATGTTTTTTTGATAAAACGGGGAGGCGGATAATCTGAATTCTTCTGTCTTAATTTTATCCGGATGAATATTATTTTTTATCAGCATCTCTCCAACTGCGAATACTAAAGCTTCTGGACCAAAAACATACCAAATAGGATTAGCTATATCCTTTGTGTTATTGAAGATAAGATCAGATGTCAGATCCCCGAAGTATGAAATTAAAGTAAAAATTTTATTTTCCTGCTGGAGATTTTCAAGTTCGTCTAGATAAACAGCTCTTTTCGAGTCCCTATTTACATAGAGAAGTATGATTCGCCGAGACGATTTGTTTATAGTGGCATACCTGATCATCGTAAGAACCGAAGTTATTCCTACTCCTCCCACTATAAAAACGATGGGCGTAGCTTCATCTTGGGGTAATGTACAGAAACCAAACGGGCCGTCAATCCTAAGTGCAGAACCGATTGGCATACTAATCAGGGTTTGTTTAAAACCACTGCCAGACTTTCTAAAAGCACAGCTTATCTGATTATTCTTGCCCTTAAACCTAGAAAGTATAGAAAAAGGGCGCCGGTTGCCACGCTCATCTGGATACTGAAGTTCAGGCAAAACCACCCAAACATATTGACCGGGCACAAAATAAAAATTCTCACAATTTAATTCAAAAATTATTTCATAAGTGTCTTCGGCGATTTCTTTCCGATCAACAATAACAGCATTAAAAAATTTTTCCATAAATTAAAAAATTGAATGGGAGCTAAAACAAGTTTATGAAATCAAACTTCATAAGCGTAAAATAAAAAAACTCCGCTGTAAAAAATACAACGGGGGTTCCCGTTTTTGACAAATTGACTCATTCGGCCCTGCTCAGGCTTAAAAAGCGCTACCGTCAAATGCTGACTTTCCTGACGGGTAAAAGCATTCTCTCTCTCTCTCTCTCTCTCTGTATATATATATGTATGTGTATTCTTATGCATTTTATTTTTTTCCAAACTATCTTAAAACATATATAGCTTAAGTATTATTTAAATTCGTCCTACGATATAAGTATCTTACTATTATAACCCACTCGGGTTAGACGCCAAAATGCTATCGATTATATTTTTCCGGTACTATCCCATGGGATAGTACCGGAATTTAACAACTTAACAAACAGAGATTCTTCTCAAAATACAATTCTCTATCCGCTACTATTACGTCATTGCGAGGGAGCTTTAGCGACCGCGGCAATGACACACAATAATAAGAAGTAAAAAAAACCGCCAAGAACTAAGTCTTGGCGGCATGTAATAGGCGCGGTGGGAATCGAACCCACACGGGCTAAAGCCCAAGGGATTTTAAGTCCCTAGCGTCTGCCGTTCCGCCACGCGCCCATTAAACCGAATCAAACATTGGTATGGTGGCGGCGGGAGCATATTTCATCTCCGGCGCGTTCATCACGCGCTATTCTCCGCATTGCAGCGGATCGCCGCCGAATTGGCCCTGAGGGACTTGAACCCTCAACCGTCAGGATATAAGCCTGATGCTCTAACCATTGAGCTAAGGGCCAAAAGTTGGTTGACCATTACAACACTTCCACATCCAACCACCGCACTCCCCACTTTCGAGCCTTCTCATGTAAATTCATCCGAACATCTAGATGATAGATTCCAAATTTTGCCGACTGCCGCATTCCTCCGCCAGTGTCGTCCACTTCCTTGATCCCAATCTCTGGAATCTTAAGGCGCGTCCGATATGGCAAAAGTTTTGGATCAGCCGCAACGCCATCGTAAATCTTAGCGTTATCGCCGATAGATGTGACACGAACTTTCTGATGAGCCCATTTGCCGCAACACTTTTCACAAAGGCAGTAGGCAGTTACTTTCATCTTAATGAGACGGCTCCAACCAAAGTCGGGGTCATTCTTCGCCACTGCCGAATTCTGGCTGACCTTTTCGCTGGCCGAAGAATCCTTGATCTCCCGAAAAACCTTTTGAACTTCTTGGTCGACTTTTTCGATTCCCGCCATCACGGCTTTGTAAAGAACAAAGCCAAAAATGGCTACGATGACAACTATGACGATCATCAAAAGTTTACGTTCCATCATAAATTATCTCCTCTCAAAAAGGATGGCTCGCGCCATGCGCGCCATCGGGTTATAAACAGAATTTGGAACAGAAAAATCTAAACCATCATAAAGCACCGTTGTCCCAAACTCATTAAAAAACTTTTTTGAGGTAATCTTCAATTTTCCTTTTTTCTCAACGAAAGATAGCAAATAACGTAACGCAGGATCACCGCCGCCCGGAATCGGAAAAAGACACGCAACCTCAACCTCTTGCGCGTTTCCATTAATTCTGGAAACTCGCCAGGCCCTAAAAATAGGGATTGGCATAGATCCTCCCTAAATCAAAAAGGTTTTGATCGGGCGATCCGCCAACTGGCGGATTTAGCCTTATTAACTGTTTTATCAAAGGTCAAAACTATGCCTTATATCCTACACTATTTTATTGAAAATGTCAATCCCAATCAAAAATAACCCTTAAAAGGGTTATTTTTGATAGCTGGTGATTCGTAAGCGGGATTCTGTTCCCCCCGACTTTACGTCGGGGAAGACAATCATTTATCTGGGCCCAACATTACTATTGAGCTCTAGCGGTATTGTCGCCAAAGGCGACCGCAACCTTGCACCCGGGTAAGGATTTAGCCGTTTCATCCTTCGACTTCGCTCAGGGCAAATTTCTTGCTTTAGACAAAAAACATTACATTTAAGCTTTGACGAAGGTTCGCCAAGCACATCAATAAATTATGTACTCGGCGCCTCAATCCTTTCGGATTTCGGCGTTTCTGTTCGCACCTCTGCCTTGGCCCTCCATAGCTTTAGCGACGGAGGGTTACTGCTGATGGGCGTTACCCACTACCTTTTAACTTTTAAATTAGGTGTCCCGACTTTCCTCCAAGTATATAAAAGTTATATGCTCAGCGATTGCCTGAATCACCAGCCAACATAATTATACCTGATAATAGGCAGTTGTCAACTTTATAATAATTTTTGATCCCCTGCCCCCTCTTGCTTGCCATCCAAGGCTTGATTCACTGCCTTATCCGCCGCCTTATTTCTTTCGCGAGGAATTTTGATAAATTCCACTTTCTTAAAATCTTGCTTTAAATTCCAAATTTCTATAAAAAGCGTCTGTAAATCCGGCTCTAAAATTTTATAAGTGCCTCGCAACTGATTACACATTAGCTCACTATCCGTATTAATTTCTAATTCTGTGGTTTTGGCTACTTTCTTGCCTAAAAGATGCTTGGCTTTTTTAAGGGCAAAAACCAGCGCTTTATATTCCGCAACATTATT
>Ga0156045_110_pt1 | contig 3855 bp, 4 predicted proteins | sample RifCSPlowO2_02_FD_107698 | JGI IMG/M metagenome (GOLD analysis project Ga0156045, IMG submission 107698) | Candidatus Harrisonbacteria bacterium RIFCSPLOWO2_02_FULL_41_13b | reverse complement strand
TCAGGGCTATGTAGAACTATCTTTGGCCGGAGCGGAAAAACAAAAATCTTGGCAGTTTATTAAGGATTTGCAAGAAAAAGGCGAAATTTTTCCAGTGAAAATTATTGGCGCCAACACTGGCGGCCTTTTAGCCAAAGTGAACGAGGTGAAAGCTTTTATTCCAATTTCTCAATTGTCTAGCGATCATTATCCAAAAGTAGAAGACGGCAATCGAGAAAAAATCGTGGTGGAATTGCAAAAATTAGTTGGCGAAGAATTAAAAGTAAAGGTTAGCGACTTTAATCCTCGCAACAATAAATTAATTTTGTCCGAGCGCGAGGTTTTAGAAGAGAATGTAAAAGAATTATTGGCCAAATATAAAGTAGGCGATTTAGTGGAGGGAATTATTTCCGGCGTTGCCGACTTCGGAGCTTTTATGCGATTTGCGGATAATCCGAAAATCGAAGGCTTGATCCATATTTCCGAGTTAGACCATCGTTTGATCGGCAACCCTAAAGAGGTGGTGAATTTAAATGACGCCGTGAAAGCGAAAATTATTGATATTAAAGATGGCCGCGTTTCTTTGTCTTTGAAGGCGCTGAAGCCAGATCCTTGGCAAGAAGCGGAAAAGTTTTTCCAAGCTGGACAAGAAATTTCCGGAACTGTTGCCCATTTTAATCCTTTTGGCGCCGTAGTCAGCCTAGATCATTCTTTGCAAGGATTAATTCACGTTTCGGAATTTGGAAGTATAGAAGAAATGAAGAAGCAGTTAGAAGTAGGCAAGCCGCATGATTTTAAAGTTGACTCGGTGAAGCCAGCAGAAAAGAGGATTATACTTAAACTTAAAAAATAAGGGCTTTCTACAAATTTCGAAGTTGTAAGACGCCCGAAATTTGTTTAGAAAACCTTACCCCGCCCTTTAGGCGAATGACAATAAATAAAATCAATGATAAAATCTATTATAAAGGTAAAGTCGATTAAATAATTTTAAAGAGCATAAAGGGCGGGGTGCTCAATCCTGTAACCTCGCTTTGCTCGGACAAGATTGACATGCTTACTCCTAGAAAAAAGAAAAATATTGTTAAGGAACACGGAATGCACGAAACTGACACTGGTTCCGCGGCAGTTCAGGTCGGTTTATTAAAGAAACAAGTAGAAGAATTAACCGCTCATTTGAAAAAACATCCCAAGGATCGCCATTCTCGTTTGGGGCTTTTAAAAATGGTAGGCAAGCAACGCCGGTTTTTAAAATATTTGGCGAAAAACGATCCCAAGGTCCATAGTTCTTTAGTGAAGAAGTTGGGATTGAAATAAACGCATGGATCCCGTTAGAGACACCTAAAACAATGAATACGAATAATATAATTCAAGATATTAAAACGTCGGTTGTTCTTAAAATGGCCGAGTTACGGTCGCCTTTGGCGACCTGTCTCTAACGGGATGGAAGCGAAAAAAGATCAGCGGGTGGGTATTTTTATAGATGTCCAAAACTTATACCATTCCGCAAAAAATTTATATAACTCTCGAGTTAATTTTAAAGAGTTAGTTAAGCACTTAGTGGCGAATCGTAAATTGATTCGCGTTGTTGCTTATGTGGTAAAAGCCGAGGGCGCTCTTGAGGATGCGCGTCTAGAACGAGCAACTGCTTCAAATCAATCTAGGGGCGATAAGGCGGCTGCTATGGGCCCGGAAGCGTCTTTTTTTGACGCCTTAAAACAAGCAGGCATTGAACTTCGGATGAAAGATATTCAAATTTATCCGGGCGGAATGAAAAAAGCGGATTGGGATGTGGGCATGGCGGTGGATGCTATCCGCATGGGCGAATTTTTAGATGTGGTGGTGTTGGTGACCGGTGACGGAGACTTCCTTCCTTTAGTGGATTACATAAAATGGGGAATGGGCCGGTTGGTGGAAGTGGCGGCTTTTAGTAAAACTGGATCGGTCAAAATGAAAGAGGAAGCGGATCGATATATTCCCCTGGAAGATATACCGAAAATACTTATTCGTAAGTAAAAAGTTCATCAAGTTTTTAGGGTTCATAAAGTACTTTAAAAACTTTATGACTTTACAAACTTTATAAACATAATTTTATGGAACTTAATCGCAAACAATTTAAACATAGTTTTCGGGGCAAAGAATTAGTTTTGGAAACTTCGAAACTAGTTGGGCAGGCCAACGCCTCGGTTTTTGGCAGTTATAACGGTAATACGGTTTTAGTCACCGTGGTAATGAGCAAGGAAGACGCTAATAAGGATTATTTACCTTTAGTGGTGGACTATGAAGAACGTTTTTACGCGGTTGGAAAAATTTTAGGCAGCCGGTTTATGCGTCGGGAAGGCAGGCCGTCCGAGGCGGCAATTTTATCAGGGCGGGTGATTGACCGGACTATCCGGCCGCTTTTTGATCAGCGGATGCGGAGGGAAATTCAAGTTGCGGTTACTATTTTAGAAATGGCAGATTTGGAAGATTTGGATTTTCTTTCTTTAGTAACGGCTTCCGCGGCTTTAGCAACTTCTAATGTTCCGTGGGGCGGACCAGTAGCAGGTGTTTCGGCCAACAGCGAAGGTTTCAAGGCTTTTGTCGCTGGCACTGATGAGCGGATTAATATGATTGAGCTGGAGGGAGTCGGCGCTAAAGAATCTGATGTGGTAAGCAGTTTTGAGCAAGCGCAAAAAGAAATTGGCGCGCTTATTGATTTTCAGAATAAATTAGTCAAAGAAATCGGCCAGAAAAAAGAAAAAGTAGCTTTAGCGGAAATTGACGCGGATTTGGCAAAAAAAGTCAGGGATTTTCTCAAAAATAAATTAGAAGAAGCGGTTTATAACAAAAAGAAATCGGAACAGTACGCTAAAATTGGCGAGTTAAAAGAATTTTTAAAAACTCATTTAATCGGAGATGGCGTTGAGCCGTCTTCTTTGGGCGTAGTGGAGCATCTTTTTGAAGAAGAGATTGATAAATTGGTCCATAAAAAGATTTTAGAGGAAGAAAAGCGGCCCGACGGTCGAAAATTGGATGAAGTCCGGGAATTGCACGCTGAACTGGGAATGTTAAAGCGCACTCACGGATCCGCTTTGTTTATTCGTGGCGATACTCAAGCTTTAGTGGTTACCACTTTGGCGACTCCGGGCACGGAGCAGTTAGTGGAAACCATTGAATTTTCCGGAAAGCGGAGATTTATGCTGCATTATAATTTCCCGCCATATTCCACGGGTGAGATTGGCCGTTTTGGCGCTCCGGGCAGGCGAGAAATTGGTCACGGAGCTTTAGCGGAAAAAGCACTGCGCGGTTTAGTGCCGCCGCAGGCAGAATTTCCTTACACCATTCGCGTAGTTTCGGAAATTTTATCTTCCAATGGTTCTTCGTCTATGGCTACTGTTTGCGGAGCAAGTTTGTCTTTAATGGAAGCTGGCGTTCCTTTGAAACAGCCGGTAGCAGGCATTGCGATGGGCTTGATGATTGATGATAAAGGAGACAAATATAAAGTTTTAACGGATATTCAAGGGCCGGAAGATCATTATGGCGATATGGATTTTAAAGTTGCTGGAACTAAAGATGGAGTTACCGCCATTCAAATGGATGTAAAAATTAACGGAATCACTCCGAAAATGTTGGCTGATGGTTTGGCGCAAGCGAAAAAAGCGCGCTTGGAAATTTTAGAAGTTATGAATAAGGCCATTGCCGCGCCAAAAAAAGAAGTTTCCGATTACGCGCCGAAAATTTTGATTTTGCAGATTCGGCCGGATCAGATTGGCCAAGTGATTGGCTCGGGCGGGAAGGTTATCAACGATATTATTGATAGGACTGGCGCATCGATTGACATTGAAGAAGACGGCAAAGTTTTTATCGGCGCGATAGATAAAGCGGCGGCGGAATCAG
>Ga0156045_131_pt2 | contig 4792 bp, 4 predicted proteins | sample RifCSPlowO2_02_FD_107698 | JGI IMG/M metagenome (GOLD analysis project Ga0156045, IMG submission 107698) | Candidatus Harrisonbacteria bacterium RIFCSPLOWO2_02_FULL_41_13b | reverse complement strand
GAAAAACCATCGCCCTCAATCCATATTGCGCTCTTTTAGATATTTTTATCATTTTAAATTAAAACAGACTAATTTAGTCCATTATACCAAAATAAAGACCCTTGTCAATGGTAAGTATACAGCATCCATCTATCCGCCGAAATGCACAATAGCAAATGCTAAACATATCGCCTTAACATTTTTTTCTTAATATCCTTTGTCTTTCCATGCTTCAATAATCCCCAATAGGAACTTAATGTTTCTAGCTTTGGATTTTCTATTATTCTCTTTAACATCCTGTTTTTAGTTTTAGTCCTCAAAACTCTATGATTGAAAAAATTCACCCAGCCAAGAAAATCTATGCCCGATGATAAAGTTTTAATAAATACTTTACCGGGATGGAAAGCAAGTTTTAGTTCATTCTGTAGAAAATTGCCAATTAACGGAATTATATCCCCTAAATATTCCTTACTCTCAGAAAAAATCACAAAATCGTCCGCGTATCTGATATAATGTTTCACTTTTAGTTTGTGTTTTACAAATTGGTCTAATTCGTTCAAATACACATTTGCGAATAGTTGAGAGGTTAGGTTTCCAAGAGGCAAGCCGTTTGGTTTAAAACTGAAAATTATTTCCTTCAACAAATTAACGATGCTTTCGTCTTCTATTCGTTTTTCCAGTATTTTCATCAAAATATTTTGGTCAACGCTCGCAAAAAACTTTCTTATATCGCATTTTAAGATCCAGCAGGTTTTTGTGTTATTTTTTGAAACTACACGGGCAAACTCCTTGAATCTATTTATTGCTTTGTGCATGCCTTTGTCGTCTCGGCAAGAAAAGGAATCGGAAATAAATGTTGTATCAAAAAACGGGTATAATATGCGATAGATAGCATGATGCAAAAGACGGTCGCGGACGCTAGCCTTGTGAATTATCCTTGGTTTTGGATCGTTTATTTTGAATTGTTGATATCCACCGTGTTTATAGGTATGATGTACCAAGTCATAGTGTAAATTAAAAATATTATCCATAAGACGCAGTTGAAATTCTTGAACATCTGGCTTGTTTTTTTTACCACGAAAAAACTCTTGCCATGCTTCCAGCAAGTTTTCTACGCTTATGATGTCTTCAAATTTATGGAGCAAAATACTTTTCATAGTCAAAATAATTTAGCTTTTAATCCCCCCCCCAGACTTTCAGTTTGAGCATAACACGGAAATTAGTTCAAACATACAAACTTTGGCACGAATTTTTAGCAAAATTTCCGAAACATTCAAAACACACGCTTGGAACTAAAATAGATTTACTATTTTTAGAAACAATTGAATTCATTGTTGGGGCAAATTATACTGATAAAATTGAAAAAATAATTTCGCTAAAACGAGCTTCGGTAAAATTAGACCTGCTAAAATTCTTTTTACAAATTTCGTGGGAAGTAAAATCTTTAGACAATAAAAAATATATCTCGCTTTCTGAAAAATTAAATGAAATTGGTAGAATGTTGGGAGGATGGATAAAATCAATAAAATAAAAAAAACCATCGCAAAGATGGGAAAAAACAAAGAAAGTTGCGGGAGGCGACGAGCTGGTAATTGGAGTTGAAATCGTTCTTGAGCCAATTGTAGTTCAAATACCAACGCTTACCGTCCCAGTAGAGGTACCACACGTTGCGGTTGCCGTTCGGGCTCTGCCCCAGATAAAAATATGCAAAATGCCATCTGCGCCACTGCCTCTTGAATACTCTCAAGGCTGTACAATTAATTTAGCATTTTACACCAAGTGTCTTCATTTTTTAGCAAATCAGGTGCGACTCTTTTGGAAAGCTTGCTCGCCAAAATTCTGCGCTTTTCCTGAAATTCAGAATTCGGCAGCAGGAAACCGTGATCGCCTGCGTATTCGCCTACTATCCAAATTTATACTATCATTTTTTGAGAAATGTAAAAGCCCTTTTGCAAACTCGTTTGCAAAAGGGCTTTGTTGCCGAAGGACCAAGAATCCAATCCGCCAATTAGTGGACAAAAATCCAAAAATCCAAGGACTACTTTGAAGACAACTTGTGGGAGGCGACGAGCCGGCAACCGAAGCTGAAACCGCTCCCGAGCCAACGGCAGCCCAAACACCAACGCCCACCGCCCCAGTAGAGGTACAACACGTGGCGGCCGCCGTCCGGGCACTGCCAGACTTCCGTTGAAACCAACACAAACTTTCTCAATTTAACGGGAATCTTCTCCTGCTCGCGAAGCATGGCTTCAAGGTGGCGGAGACCGCTTGAGGCACCCAGTTTCTTAGCGCGCTTGAGCATTTCTTCGCCACCACAACAGCCATTGTCGTCCTCTTTGATAAACTCGCGAGCCGAAATCTCAAACCCGCCTTCCTCGGCCTCAACCGGTTCAAGACACTTCCAATTAGTCATGTCGCAACTGATTTTAGCGACGAGCTGAAAAATGGAGTTCATTACGAAAGCGACAGTCGCCTTCGCCAACTCAAAATTCTGAGCAAGACGGATCCAAAACTCGGGGGTTGCTCCTGCTTTCTCAAGGGTCAACTCCGCTTCATGAACTTGTCCTAAACTAATCATGACTTTTTCTCCTTGCGCTTTCCACTCATCCTATCTAGCGAAAATGCCGAGATCAGGACACATGGTTATAGCCCTCAAGATACCTACATATCCTAAGAGCTATAACCATATTATAGTGTAGCGATATATTTGCAAGTATTTATTACTGTAAATGTGCAAAACTAACTATATTTTAATCATAGCATATACAAAAACCATTGTCAATCATTTTGGTAATGTATACAGACATATTGCACTTTTTCAGATAATCTGAGGGCATATGAAAATTATGCCCAAATCAACAAAAGAAGAGAAGTTTCGCTGGATAAAACCGATGCTGGACGATGAAATATCAATCAAGGATATGGCAAGGGTCTGCCCTTTCTCGGAGCGGTCGCTCAAATACTGGCTGGCTAGTTACAAAAAGTTTGGAATTGAAGGATTAGAAAACAAATCACGGAGACCAAAAACAAATCCGAATGAAACACCGATACGAATCAAAGAAAAAATCATTGAACTAAGAAAAGACAAAAAGCAATGCGCGTTAAAAATCATGTGGGATTTAGAAGATGAAGGAATTGGAATCCATTTTCAAACAATTCAGAAGATAATTAAAAAAGAAGGACTGACTAAAAAATACAGAACGAGAAAACAGAATATTCCTTATGAGGTAAAACAATGGCATCCCGGTGAAATGGTTGAAATTGATGTAAAATGGGTTCCTGGCAGGCTAAACGGAGACAGATTTTACCAATTTACAGCCATTGATTGTTCGTCCCGCTGGAGATATCTGAGCGTTTATCCTTTTTGTTCCAATGGCAGCGCGATTAAATTTATAAATGAATTGTTATCGATTGCACCATTTAAAATCAAATCAATCAAAACTGATAACGGTTCAATTTTCACAAACAGATATTTGGGATATGCGATGTCAAAAGATCCGCTTAATACGAGGCTTCACGATTTCGATGTTTTATGCAATAATATGGAAATCACTCATTACTTGATTGACCCGGGCAAACCGGCACAAAACGGCAGAGTGGAACGCTCGCGCCGCACAGACCAACAGAAATTCTACGACGAGTTGGAATTTAAATCGTTTGAAGAATTAAAATACAAATTAAAATTGTGGAATATGTTTTACAATGATACAAAACATTGTTCACTCGGCGGTAAAACGCCTAATCAAACCCTCGGATTATCTTAATCTGAGTGCAAAATGTCCGTATGCAAAACAGTCAATTTTAGAAAAAGTTAGAACTCATTTTCAAGAAAATCCCGCTTGCCCCTCGTAGCTTTAACGAAGTGGGGACGACGACTTTTGAAAAATTCCGCTCCGCCTGCGTTAAAACTTCGTCGGGACAAGTCGGGCGGGCAAAAAGCATGTCCGCCGAAGCTTTAGCGAAGGAGAAGAAGGGGGTTGGGGGAAGGAATCCTTCGGCTACGCTCAGGACAAGTTTTTTGCTCGCCCTCGCTTTCGCCGCTTCTTTTTTTGCCGACGCAATTTTTCGTGCCAACAAAGCTGGCGCGCCGCCTGATTATTTCCCTGATTTTTCTCGATGACAGTCTTTACATAGCATTTGGCAATTTCCTGGAATTGTTTTTCCGCCCTCGCTCCAAAGCTTTATATGATGACCTTCCATTTCTTCAAATTTCCATTTCTTTTTCTTGTTTTCACCTTTGCAATGTGGACAAATTCCTTTTTGCTTTTCGTAGAATCGGCGTTTGGTTTTATCGTCAAAAGTTCGCAAATTCAAACTTCGCTCGTTTCCTGTCAAAACATAATCATAAATTCCTTTTTGGTTGCCAACTTCTTCGTCTTCCATTAATTTAACAATTTCCTTTTCCAATTTAGCGGCATCAAGCTCTGCGTCCTTAAATTGATTATACAACTCGCCCCAATTCACATTTTTCATTTCTCTGCGATAAGTAGTAAAAGTTTTCCCAATCCATTTAATTACATTAGCAAAATAATCTTGCAATTCTTTTGCGTTTGGGTCGTTTCTATGAAGTGCCATATAACCTTGCGCGTCTCCGTTATTTATCCATTTCAAAGTGGTTTCTAAAAATTCCTGTCGTTCCACACTGGCGCTAACATAATCTTCTCCTAAACCTTTGGCGGCGCAACTTGGCTTGCTAAAATATTTTTTTGCGTCAGTAAGCCATGTTCCTGTGTGAGTGGCGTTTAATAATTCTTGAGGGTTTAATTCTTTGCCCTTGATATTTATCGTCTTGAACCACTCCAAAATTTCCCCT
>Ga0156045_110_pt4 | contig 6376 bp, 6 predicted proteins | sample RifCSPlowO2_02_FD_107698 | JGI IMG/M metagenome (GOLD analysis project Ga0156045, IMG submission 107698) | Candidatus Harrisonbacteria bacterium RIFCSPLOWO2_02_FULL_41_13b | reverse complement strand
GATATCAGAGGCGCGTAAAATTGCAGCAGTGTCTGTGGTAACCCCGGGATTACCTGTGCCTCCTGCAAGAATGACAATGCGCCCTTTTTCTAAATGCCGGATAGCGCGGCGGATGATGTAGGGTTCTGCCACCGCTCGGATTTCAATTGAGCTTAACACTCGCGTTTCCATTCCTTTTTTTTCCAGAAAGTCTTGGATGATTAAGGCGTTGAGAATCGTGGCCGTCATTCCAATATGGTCTGCCGCCGAAGGAGTTGTTTGGAAATTTTCTATTAGATCTTTGCCGCGGACAATGTTGCCGCCCCCAATGACAATAGCTAGGCTTACTTTGCCGTGGATGGATTTGATTTCATCTGCTAAAAAATCTAGCGCTTTTCTATCAAAAATTCGGTTTGTGCCGCGGATTGCTTCGCCCGTGATCTTCAGGAGCACCCGCGGATAAGGATACTTTTTCATAGCTACCCCCCTAAATTAAATTTTTAAAATTTGATCGGGCGAGCCCAATAGGGCTTTAGCCTTTTCAATAAGCTGTTTAATATCATAACCTCGTATCTTTTAAAATCAAGTTTTGCCGTTGATTTTTTAAGATAAAGGTGCGAGTATGGATTTGCGATTTTGTCGCACGGATCTTTGAAAATGGATGAAAAGGCTAAAACAATTTGCTTAGCAAATTGTTCGCCCGATCAAAACCTCGTTTTGATTTAGGGAGGGGACAGAATGGGACTTTTTCGAAAAAACGGCCTGGCTCGATTTCTCAAAAATTCAATTTTTGTTCAGGGAGAAGCATTTGACGCGCGATTAGAATTTAAAAAAATTATTTTATTGCCGAAAAAAGAGCGCCAGAAAACATTGGATGAATTCCGCAAGAAATATTTGCGACAAAAAATTGGAATAGCCTTGTTGCAGGTACGAGTCTTAGATTTAATTCGCCGAGACCCCGATCTTTCTACCGAAGAGCTTTGTTCGGAAGCCAAAGAATTGGGAAATAATTATGGCTTAAATTCTAATCATCTGGAGCAGATAGCGGAGATAATTGCTAGTTATGGCGAGGCGCGGAAAGCTATTATGGATTTTCGGGATCAGTATCCTAATGATCGAGATTTATATCGCGTTTTATTTGGCCGCGATCCTATTGGTCGAGTGAAAGTTTTTTGCGGGCCAATCATTTTGCATTTTCATTGTAATAATTTGGAGGACTATACAAGGATTTTTTTCAATCTTTTTTATTCGGTTCAAGAGGTTACCGAAGATCAAAAACGAATTGCGGATCTTAGCGTGGGAGTTTTTCTAAGAAATGCTCCATTTGAAAGTTTAATCGGCACTATTACGGCGGAAAAATTAAGTTGGTTAAAAAGATTAGAAAGAATGATTCTGGGGTGGTTGTCTATATCTGTATACGATCACGAAGAGCAGCATGCGATTTATTCTTTGCTTTCGGATGTTTTTCTTGATGGTTGGGAGTATGAGCAACGCGAACTTTGTTTGGCTAAAGAACTGCGTTCTTTAAGGACGCAATTAAAGGAGGTCCAATCGGAGCAGGCGCGGCTAGTTTTATCGGTTTTATACTATCTTCAAGTAGCTACAAAAAATGCTTTAGAAGACGCGCGCGACGAAATTTTAGCTAGTTTGATTGGCGGCAGAAACCCGGGCGGTATTTTTGAGAAATTGATCGTTGTCGATGTTGACGGGGAATACTATGACTTTTTTTATCGTTCTTATTCTAAACTCGAAAAAGAAATTAGCAGTTATCCGGAGGCTTCTAAAAATTTTATTATCCAAGCTATGCGCGATACCAGGATGAAGTATATAAATATTCTTTGGCGATCGCTTGGGGCGGTTAAGAAAATCAAGAAAATGGGATTTAGCACCAAAGAATTAGTTGCTCTTTTGACTTGGGAGCCGGTAATTCGCTGGCCTCGTTTAGCTCAGCAAATTAAAAATTTAATAGAATAAAAAACACCTCGATATTTTATCGGGGTGATTTTATTCATATCGCAATTCAATTTTGTCGCCGTCTTTCATAATATAGTTTTGAAGTTCGGTATTTTTCTCATCATTCACCGTCATGTGAACCGACGGGCCGAATTCCATAAAGTCTTTGCCCCAGATGCGGAAGAAGTTACCAAGTATAATATCATCTTTCGTTACGCGTCCCGGAAATTCAAGATGGATAGTCCCGTCTGATTCGTGCGTATGCATGGCGGTCATGCGCATTCCCGCATCGAATGTCGGCATTGAGCCATACTGTGGGCCGACGCCGATATTTGCCGGAATGTCTTGTTTCTTCCCGTCTATATAAATTGCGAGTTGCGGATGCCAATGTATTCCTTGCGTTGAGATAATATTAGAGTCGTTTAATTGCGATGAATTTGACCACCAAATACCCCCTATCAGAAGAAGTATGGCGACCATGATTATAATAAATATATTTTTCATAATATTTCTAATTGAATTAATAATGCCTTTATGCCCGGGGAGGGAGTCGAACCCACACGCCTTGCGGCGGAGGATCTTAAGTCCTCTGCGTCTGCCATTCCGCCACCCGGGCTTGTTTTAGTGACTAGCCACTCGCGAATAGTAACTAGTTGAGGCGCCGGCCGGAATCGAACCGGCGTATATCTCTTTTGCAGAGAGATGCCTTACCACTTGGCTACGGCGCCATTTTATTAGTTTAATCGTCTAAAAGCGCTTTTTCAACTTTAGCAGCTTTTTCTAGACCCAAGTCGATTTTAAAGGATATTTTTGGCACAGGCCGGATATTCAATTTTCTTATTAATAAATATTGCAGATGAGGCTGCATTTTTCCCAATATTTTTAATACCTCCTGGGATTTTTCTGATGGCAGGACGCTGAATTTGATTATGGCATAGTCTAATTTCGGCGTTACCGCGGCATCCGTAATCGTTACTAAAGCGCCTGGAAACTCCAATTCTTTGAGAATTATTTTATTTAATTCTTCTATGATAAGGTCGCTGATTCTTTCTGGGCGGTGATGTCTCATATAATTAGTGATTAGTCGCTAGGCACTAGTGGCTAGTGGCTGATTAGAATATCTCCGACGGCTATTATGATGTCCGATTCAAAAATGAGTCCGCATTCTAATCCCGCCTCAACCCTTTTTACTTCTTTTTTATTTTGCTGAAGGCTAAGAATTTTCCCCCTACCAAGAATAGCCTTATTTCGTTCAACTTGAAGAAACGAGCTGACCTTAATCTCGCCCTCCAATATTTTTCCGCCAATTAATTGTTTTTTACTTTTTTTGCTGAAGATGGCAAGGATTTCTAATTTTCCTTCAAATTTTTCTTTTTCCGTGAGCAATTCTTCCTCCACCGCTTTAATGAGTTCATAAATAATTTCTGATTGGATAATTTGGATTCTATGTTCTCGGGCAAGATTTTCCGCGGCTTTAGTAATTTTGGTTTTAAATCCAACAATCGCGGCATTGGTAGAGATCGCCATTTTTACGTCTCCATCAGTAATTTCCCCTACGCCCTCCTCAATAATTTTTATGGTTTTATCTTGCGCAGGCAGATTACGGATGACTTCGGATAAAGCTTCTACGGATCCAGAAACATCGCTTTTTAAAATAAGCCGGAGAAGATTTTTATTTTGAGTATCGCCCGCATTAGATGGGCCAACAATTTTAGCGATAGCTGTCGGGGCAGTAGGCAATAATTTTCCCACTTCAAATTCTTCGCCTATTTTAGGCAGAGAGTTAAACCCTGTAATTAAAACTGGAGCGCAGGCTTCGGCTCGATCTATTTTTTTTCCTAAAAAGTTTTCTAAAGATCGGACTTTGCCTTCGGATTTCCCAGCAAAAATTTCATCGCCAATTTTTAGCGCGCCATCTTTTATGATTAAAGAAGCTAAAATTCCGCGGCGGCTGTCCATTTTTGATTCTAGTACATAGCCCTTGGCTTTTTTATCCGGGTCATATTGTAAATCTTCTAAATCTGCGGTTAATAAAATTAAATCTAACAACTCATTAATGCCTTCTCCGGTTTTGGCAGAAATTGGTTGAAAAGGAATATTGCCGCCGTAGCCCTCTAAGAGCACATTAGATTGAGTTAGATCGTTTTTAACTTTGGTAATTTCTGGTTGTTTATCAATTTTATTGATCGCCACCACATAGGGAGTTTCCGAGTCCAGAATAATTTTAATAGCCTCTTTAGTTTGGGCTTTCACGCTGTCATCAGCGGCTACAACCAAGATAGCGATATCCGCAATCTTAGCGCCGCGGCTGCGCATTTTTGAAAATGCTTCGTGTCCGGGGGTATCTATAAATGTTAGATGTTCGATGCGGGAATTGTTTGAGGTTTTATGTTGGATTTCATAGGCTCCAATCGCTTGGGTAATGCCGCCGGCTTCCCGCCCAGCAACTGGGCGAGGCTCGCCCGCCGTAGGCGAGGCGGCTTTAGCGCAATTAATTCTAATGTAATCAAGCAGCGTGGTTTTTCCGTGATCCACGCTTCCTAAGACAACAACAACTGGTGGGCGTTTTTTTAACATATCGGGTAGTAGAAATTCGATTAAATCTTCTTAGCTGGCCACAAGAGCCATTTTTTTTAACCTTTTTTAGATATCGGGTAATGATAATTATCTAGCTGATTACAGGCAATCGAATTTTCACTACCCGACATGTTTCGTAGTATATCCTTGCGAGCCTCAATTTTCAACTTTAACGTAGAAGTTTTATCAAGCTTTTTCCAGTCATTTCAGGCGGTTCTGGCAACTCCAGCAATTCTAAAATCGTTGGAGTAATGTCGGACAGTATGCCGGTAGTGTTTTTTTCTAAGTAATCAATTTCAGTATCGTTTTTAACGTGAGTTTTGAATTGATGGCCTACTATATATACGGGCACGGGGCTGGTATCGTGCATAGTTTCGGGCATCCAGGTTAAGGGATTAAGCATTCTCTCAATATTGCCATGATCGGAAGTAATAATAAGCGCGCCATTTTGTTGGAGAATCGCGGCGGTTAATTTTCCGATTTGGGCGTCTATCACTTCCACGGCTTTTAACGAGGCTTCAAAATTGCCAGTGTGGGCAATAACATCGGGATTGGCATAATTGATAAGAATAAAATCAAAGCCGCCGCCTTCTATAGCTTGAAGAGCGCGAGAGGTAATTTCTGAAGCCATCATTTCGGGATATTCATCGTGCCGAGGCACATTGCGGCTAGGCACGAGAACGCGGAATTCATTTTCCATAGGCTGATCTTTGAGTCCATTGAAGAAGTAGGTGAGATGGGCGTACTTTTCCGTTTCTGCGATCCGTAATTGGGTTTTTCCAGCTTCGGAAATTATTTTTCCGATTGGCCGTTTTATGATTTCTGAAGGGAAAGCCACGGGCACCTTAAAGGCATCGGAATAATTAGTCATTGTGGCAATAAAAAGATTAGTAAAATTTTTAATCGGGAAATTTTTAAAATTGGGATTGATAAAACTTTCCGCTATTTGGCGGATACTGTCTTCTCGAAAATCAAAAAAGATTATTGAATCGTTATCTTTAATGGCATTAATCGCGGGATCAGTTCCGATAGCTGCGGGTTCAACGAATTCGTCGGTTAATCCCTTGTCGTAATATTTTTGAATATGGTTTTCTAGTTTAGCGATAGCTGGACCATTGCCGACGAGGCAGTTATAAACTTTTTCCGTGCGATCCCAATGCCGATCGCGGTCTAGGGCATAGTAGCGGCCGCTGATAGTAGCAATAGGCAAATTGATTTTAGCCAGCAATTTTAATACTGATTTTGGGTCGCTATCTTTGCCATCACTGAAAAAGTGAAGATTAATTTTGGGCGCGCCATTGCTTTGAGCCAATTTTATGAGAGCCAAAATATGCTCCAGCGACGCATGAATATTGCCTTCGGTGATTAGCCCAATAAGATTGAGCGCGGAATTATTGATTTTTGAGTGTTCAATGGCCTTGAGTAGAACTTCATTTTGAAAAAAACTTTCGTTTTGAATCGCCGTGCTAATTCGGGGGTAGTGTTGATAAACAATTTTGCCAGCGCCCATAGTTAAATGGCCGACTTCACTGTTGCCTTCTTCGTTCCAGGGCAAGCCAACAGCGATTCCGGATGCCTGCAAGCTGCCGGAAAGAAAATTTCGCTTAATATAATTAATATTTTGGGGATTTACGACATGGATAGGATTGGTGGCATCTTTTTTACCAATGCCCCAGCCATCAAGGATGGCTAATACTACTGGTTTCATAATTTAGCAACTAGCCACTAGGGTATAGCCAATAGCGGCTGTATAATTTAAGTATGGCAGAACTTGATAAGCTACTCAAAGATTATTTGGATTATCTGGAGATAGAAAAAAATCGGGCTCCGAAAACTCGGGAAAATTACGAACATTATTTGCGGGCAT
>Ga0156045_125_pt2 | contig 7646 bp, 5 predicted proteins | sample RifCSPlowO2_02_FD_107698 | JGI IMG/M metagenome (GOLD analysis project Ga0156045, IMG submission 107698) | Candidatus Harrisonbacteria bacterium RIFCSPLOWO2_02_FULL_41_13b | reverse complement strand
CGGTTAGCGGCAATATTCTAGTGCCTAATCCGGCAACCGGTATAACAGCTTTAGTTATTTTTTTGATTAAATCCATTTTGTTAATCTTAGCAAAAAATTTACGGCTTGACACTAGTTGCCGAATATTTATAAACTCTTCTTAATGTTCATAGATCAAAAATCTCAGCAAATCAGTTTAGCTTTAATTAGGATTTCCGTTCAGGTTAGGCGGCAAGATTTACGTTCTAGGCTAGAAAGAATGGCGTTCCAATTATTGGAAGATGTTGCTGGGGATCAATTTGAATTTGCGCTTAACGATATTGAAATTATTAAATCATTATCAGAATTAGGGAAAGATATTTATCAAATAGAGCCGATAAACGCAAAAATTATTGCGAAAGAGTTAGGGATATTAGAGTCAGCAATTCGGCAAAATTTTGGAATTAATTCTGGTAATGTTGATATAGGCGATATTTTTTCTAAATCTTTAGCCATTCCCGAGCCATATAGTGGTAATCAGAAAGCCGATGCAGCCAGCTCCATATTAGAACCAATATTAAATACCGCTGATTCGGCGGCGGATTTTGGACAAAATAACCATTCCCAAAGTTCTAATAGCCATTCTTCTAATGGAAACGGCAATGGGATTAATTCAACAATTCGGCAATCGGCAATTATTGATATAATTCGGCAATCTAAGAAAATTGGCCTTAAAGATGTTCTTGCCGCATTTCCTGATGTAAGTGAAAGAACTTTAAGATATGACCTTCAAAAACTCTGTATTCAAGGAGTTTTAGATAGAATCGGCAATGGCGGTCCGGCCACCTATTATACGTTGAAAATGTAATGAAATTCTTGATTATTCGTTATAAATAGCGTAGAATTAAAAGATAAAGATTTTGGTTCGGAGTGAGGCTGGGCCAGCATCTTATAAGACCTATGGGGATTATAGTTCCTATTTGGTCCTATATGTGATGTATACTCAGTCTCATTAAATTGAACTGGGTCTTTTTATTAATTATTGAAAACGGACAGTTATACTCTTACTCCTTTTGCTGACAAAATTCCTCCCGCCAGCCTCACAGGCGGCGAGGCTCGCCCAACTGGGCGGCACTAAGTCAGCAGGAGAGTCGAACAAGTAAGGGGGATAGCTTTACTAGAATTAGTTTTATTGAGGTCGATCAATAAACTTTAAATGAAAAATTAAAACTAAAAATTACAAAATAATTTTTAGGTCGAAAATAAAAAATAAATAAATTAATTAAAATGGGTAATTTTACGAAAAAGCTTTCTTCAGTTGTTCTTTCTGCGACAACTGCATTATGGCTTACTGGTACTGGAGTTTTGATGCCAGTGGCGCACGGCGCGACTGTTGCTGAACTTCAGGCCCAGATAAACGCTTTGTTAGCCCAGATTACTGCTTTGCAGGCTCAATTAGGATCTGCAGGCGGTAGCACTTCCGTTGCTTGCACTTTTTCCCGCAACCTCACTGTGGGCGTTAGTGGCGACGATGTTAAGTGCTTGCAGCAATTTTTAAATGCTGCGGGTTACAAAGTAGCAGATAGCGGCGCTGGCTCACCGGGCAATGAGAGCATGTACTTTGGTAATTTAACCAAAGCTGCTGTTGCTAAGTGGCAAGCCGCGAAAGGAGTTTCTCCTGCTGTTGGTTTCTTTGGCTCTATTTCTAGGGCTAAGTATTCCGAATTAGCGGCAACAACTCCGACGACTCCAACAACTCCGACGACTCCGACTGTTGCTGGAAGCGGCCTTACTGTTACCTTAGCTTCCGATCAACCAGCTCCTGGTTTATTTGGTGAATCATTCGCAAGCCGGCCATTTACTAAACTGCAGTTTACTGCATCGGCCGACGGCGATGTTACCGTTAAATCAGTTACTGTTGAAAGGACTGGCCAAGGACAGGATGCTGCCTTCAGTGGCGTTGTGTTGTTAGATGAAAATGGTGTTCGTTTGGGTGATGCCAAAACTTTCGGATCAGACCACAAATTAAAGTTGGCTGACTCCTTTGTAGTTAAAGCTGGTACGACCAGAGGACTTACCTTAGCTGGTGACTCTGACACCGACCAGAATGACTATAACGGCCAGTTGGTTTCTTTGAGCTTAATTGGTGTTGATGCCGGTACTTCGGCTGTCAATGCTAGCTTCCCAGTTAGTGGTACGACTCATACGGTCAACAGCACATTAGCTATTGGCACTTTGACTCTTACTAGGGGAGCATTGGATCCAGGCACAGGCCTTACTAAAGAGATTGGTACTGTGAATTACACCTTCTCTGGACTGAAGTTAACTGCTGGTTCTAATGAAGATGTATCAGTGAAGTCTGTTAGGTGGAATCAGTCCTCTTCAGCCGCAACTGCCGATTTGTCTAATATCAAAACTGTTGTTGGCGGAGTAGACTATCCAGCTACTGTTTCTTCAGATGGTAAGTATTACACTTCTAATCTTGGCGATGGGCTTAAGATTCTTAAGGGTAATAACTTAGAACTTGCCTTAAAAGGCGACATTGCTAGCGGCAGTAACCGAGGCGTTGACTTTGATCTCTATCGCTATGCGGACATCAAAGTTACCGGTTTAACTTACGGTTATGATATTTTGCCAACTGCGACTGAAGTTGCAGATGAGTCTGCGACTGATGACGATGGAACTTTCCAGGCGCCTAATCCAAAATTTGACGCTTATGAAGTTACTATCGGCGCGGGTTCTATTACAGTGGAAAAAGCTACTGGTATAGGCGCTCAAAATGTTGCTTCTAATTTAACGGGCCAAGTTTTGGGAGGCTTTGTAGTTGATGTTAAGGGTGAAGATGTTAGTGTCGCGGCTATGAACTTTGACGTTTCAACCGTTGAAGCTGCTGGCACAGGCGGCGCTATTGACTCCGTAGATTTAACCAGCGTCGCTTTATATGATGAAGCGGGCGTGGTGGTTGCGGGTCCAGTTGACGGTGTTGCGGGAGGCAATAATGCTATCCGCTTTACCGACAGTGTCACTTTTAAAGTTGGCCGCCAAACATTTACCCTTAAGGGTAAATATGGCACCGACTTCTTAACGAATGATCAAGTTTCCGCATCTACGACTCCGAGCAGTGATTGGTCAACGGTTAAGGGATCAGTCTCTAACCAGACCATTACGCCGAGTCCAGCTAGCGCGGTTACTTTGAGCGTAATGACTGTGAAAAAAGCAGATTTGAGAGTAACTATGTCTACGGACACTGCTTCATCCAGTCCGAATCAAAATGTAGTTCAGGGAACTGGAGCGTATCCTTTTGCTAAGTATGTTTTGGATGCCAGCAATTCTGGCGAAGATATCCGCATTACTTCCATGCAATTGGATTTGACCACTTCTTATCCTGCGAATACTGCGGATGAGTTAACTAATTGCCAGTTGTTGGATGGCAGCGCTGCTTTGAACAGCGGAACCAATGTTCTTAACCCAGCCAATACTGATGCTGCTGGCGCTGATAAGACTTTCACTTTTGACCAAACCTTAATTGTTCCAAAAGGAACTTCTAAGACTTTGTCATTGAAGTGCAACTTTATCGCTGGCGGTACAGCTGAATTTGAGGGTTGGGGATTAGTTAGCGCCAATGCTACTGTAGCTGCTACCGGAGCTATTTCCGGAACTAGCTTGAATATAGACGCAGCTGGTGGCTTAACTATTACTGCCGACAGCGGTCGCACGATTGTGGCCCAATCTGTTGGTACTTTGGCTTTGGCTTTAGATACGTCTAGCCCAGCCTTGAAATTAGTTCAGGCAGGTACTGTTGATCAGACTCTTGCTGTTTTCCGCTTGAATGCTTCTTATGAAGATATTCGATTGGAACAGCTTGGTCTTCAGATAGCTACTACCACTTCTGTTCACGGCAATGCTTCTAACTCTCCTTCAGACTTAACCAAAGTTACTTTGTGGGATGGAGCGACTAAAGTTAGTGAAGTTGTTTTCACTGGCGATGTTGCTACTGCCACTTTGTCTAACTTTGTTATTTCAAAGGACACTCAGAAGTTGTTAACTGTGAAAGCAGATTTAGCTCCGGTTGATGTTACGATGTCTCAAGCTATTCCGGGCCACTTAATCAATATTGATCAAGATGGCGCCTGGGGTGATGCTCCGGATGATGGCGTTACTGCCGGATCTTATGAGGGTAGACAGGGCTTCAAAGCTGTTGGTTTATCTTCAGGAAATAATTTAGGAAGCGAGATTGACTTTGTGGATACTGCTTCTAACGGTGCGAGAATCGTTAAGGCGATTCCGACCTTCACTAAGCTTGCTACTTCCGGTAAGTTCAGCAATACTAGTGACCAGATTTTGTATCGTTTCAAGGTTGATGCTCCCGCTGGCGGTAACGGCGTTGGTTTGTACAAGTTCACATTTAATGTGACTACGTCCACCACTGCGGTTATTGAGTACGGTGGCGGTGGAGTAGACCCAGATAACACATTTGCGATTACTAACCTTCGCGCTTTCTGTTACTCTGACGCTGCTTTCAGCAATGGATCTTGTGGCAATTCAGCCGGTCAATTAAACCAATATGGTTTGTTGGTTGCTGATAATGCTGCTGGTAACATTGACTTTGAAGACACTGTTACTACTGCTGACCCGGATGTAGATGTTGCGGTTTACTTTAACCCAACTGCTTCCAGTGGTTCTACTAAAGCAGCGATTCGTATTCCAGCTGGCGAAAGCCGATGGTTTGAATTGCGTGGTAATGTCACTGGAGCTTCTAGCACGCCTTCTATTACTACTAAGATGCTAGGTGATGCGGCGTGGCAGGCTTCTACGTGCACTAACGCGGCTAATGAATTAACCGTATCTGTTTGCGATTATTCGGATCCTACCAATGATGAATCTTCAGCGGCTTCTGCCTTTGCCGGTACGGCTTCTTTGGTTGACGGCGATGGAGAAACTGCGGCTGCTGGTGAAGCGGATAACAACTTCATTTGGTCTGATAACGCGACCAATACTAGCCAAGACATTGGTTCCTATGACTGGTTCAATGGCTTCCTAGTTCCAGGTTTGCCGACCGTTCAGACTGCTTCCGAAGTTGTCACATTCTAATAAAGCGCTTGAGAAGCTTTATCTAGGATAAAAGAAACAGCTCCGATTATGATCGGGGCTGTTTTCTTTTTTAGAAAAATTTGTTATTATATTTTCAATATGATAAAGAAATTATTACTCATTATTATTTTGGTGGCATTATTGGGAATTGCGGGGGTGTTTTTGGTAACTCGTTCGGGTAGCAATAGTAATAAGGATGTGGTTGCGGGAGACGCTACTTCTGTCGCCGACATAGAGAAAGCCACTTCTACGGAAAGCCAGAGCGTTGCTCCATATCCTTCTTATACCGGCGAGCCCATTACTTTTTTAGGAAATGACCCGATTATAAATTCTTTTCCTACGGAAGCAGTGATAAAACAGAAATTTTTTCTTTCAGAATTAGATAAATCTTTAAAAGAAAATCCAAATAATTTTGACGAATGGATTGCGGTTGGCAATCATAAGAAATTTTTTAATAATTATAATGGCGCCAGGGATGCTTGGGAGTATGCTAAGCATTTGTCGGATAATCCAATTTCGTATCTTAATCTTGCTAATCTTTACGGATATTATTTGCGGAATCTTTCTAAGGCAGAAGAAAATTATTTATTGGCTATTGACCATGACAGTTTGAATGCAACGGGCGTTTATAACGCGGCGGCTGGTTTCTTTAGAGATTTTGGCATGAAAGATAAGGCGCTAGAATATTATCAACGAGCGTTAGAGTTGGATCCTACAGACACTGCGGTGAAGGTGGAAATTGAGAGATTGGAAGCTAGCCAGTAGGGGTCAGCTTTATGTTACGTATATAACCCCTTTCGGGGTTATATATTTCATGGTTAAAGTGTTGATGGTAATTACTAAAGACGACGTTGGTGGGGCGCAGAGATATGTTCGGGATTTGGCAGAAAATTTAGATAAGGCGCGATTTGAGACAAAAATTATTACTGGCGGCAAAAAGCCAATGTTGGATGTGGGGAGTGAGACGTTGGGTGCCCGATATTTATCTAATAATTTCCGGCCGCATTTTTTATTTTTTAATGATTTAGCGGCGGCGATTGAGTTATTTTTTATTTTTCGCCGCGAACACCCTGACATTATACACCTTAATAGTTCCAAGGCTGGCGTTGTCGGCGCTTTTGCGGCTTGGTTATACAATGCATCATGCATCATGCGTCAAGCGTCAAGAACAACGGTTATCTTTACCGCTCATGGCTGGGTTTTTAATCCAGATAATAATTTGAGTGGTTTGCGCCGCCAGTTTTATATTTTGCTTCATAGATTCGCAGCAAAATTTCAGGACGCGATTATTAATGTTTCGGAATATGATCGCCGGCTGGCGGTTAAGGAAAAAATTGCTCCGTCGGAAAAATTAGTTACCGTTCGCAACGGAGTTGATTTTGGGGGTATGAAATTTTTAGATAAGATGACCGCCCGTAGTTTTTTAGCCGGTCTTCTAAAATTTAAAACCCCTGCCTACCGGCAGGCAGGCAAAACCCTAAAACTCGATGGTTTGTGGATAGGATCAATAGGAAGATTAGTAAGTGAAAAGAGTTACGAGGATTTTATTAAGGCGGCTACCCTGGTGAAGAATTTAAAAGCAAATTTTTTTATTTTCGGCGACGGCTATGAACGGCAAAAACTTCAGTCATTGCTTGCTCGACACCAATTACAGGATAGATTTTTTCTTTTGGGGGCTGTGGTTGATGCGGCGCGGCATTTGAAAGCGTTGGATGTCTTTGTTTTGTCTTCTGTTAAAGAAGGGTTGCCCTATACGATGCTTGAAGCCATGGCTGCCAGTTTGCCGATGATAACGACTCGAGTCGGCGGTATGACCGAAATTGTAGAAGGAAGGGGGTTGGTAATGCCGCCTAGAGAGCCGGAGGAGCTAGCCAGGGCAATTGATCATTATTTAGATCATCCGCAAGAAGCAGAAAAATTAGCAATGGCGGCACGAAAATATCTTAAGGAGAATTTGACATTAGAAAAAATGGTCAAGAAGACAGAGAGGGTTTATCTATGCGCGTAGCGATTTTTTCTTTGGCTTATTCACCTTTTGTTGGTGGAGCGGAAATAGCCGTGAAAGAAATTACGGATCGTTTGCCGAGCCATGATCTTGTGGTGAGCTCGCCGAACCATTTTTTTTGTTTTACGCATCGATTTGATAATTCTTGGCCGAAAAAGGAGAAAATAGGAAACGTTGAAGTTTTTCGATTAGGCAAGAAATCCAGTTTGGCAAAGATTATTTATATTTTCCGGGCTTGGCGCGCGGCAGAGAGATTGCATAAAGAAAAACCTTTTGAGGCAATTTGGGCGATTATGGCGGCTTATGCGGGTTTTGCGGCCTTGTTATTTAAATTGCGCCATCCTCGAGTTCCTTTTTTACTGACTTTGCAGGAGGGTGATTCAGAAGCGCATATTTTAAAACGGGTTGGGATTTTTTATCCAGTCTGGATTTGGATTTTTAAAAAAGCAGATTATATTCAGGCGATTAGCAATTATCTGGCAGATTTTGGCAAAAAGTATGGAGCAAGGTGTCCGGTGGAAGTAGTGCCTAACGGCGTAGCCGTTGAAAAATTCCAGATTCCAAATCCTAAATCCCAAATAAATTCCAGTAA
>Ga0156045_103_pt2 | contig 10726 bp, 10 predicted proteins | sample RifCSPlowO2_02_FD_107698 | JGI IMG/M metagenome (GOLD analysis project Ga0156045, IMG submission 107698) | Candidatus Harrisonbacteria bacterium RIFCSPLOWO2_02_FULL_41_13b | reverse complement strand
CCAAAATCCCTTGGCCATACAACCACTTGCTGTACCCCAAAAAACGTTTGAGGTGATACCACTCCATAGTAAATGAAGGACGAAAAGGACAGAGAACATAGGTAGCAATGACCGCGGTGGCATAAAGAGCAATATTTGCAAAAAAAAGAGCCCAGTAGGACCGCAGATACCAAGCAAGCAAAACGGCGACAACGCTATAGGCAATGCGGGACAACATATCGCGCACAAAAACTTTTTGAAAATCCAGTTCTTTGAAAAACATGAGTTGTGCTACGTTCCCCAGTCCCTGAATAAGTACAAAGATACCACCCAGCTTCAATGCAAATGCGGCGTTTTCAATATGAAAAAACATCGCAATCATGTTCCCAAAAACAAAAACGAGGGCAAAAACGATAAACGACCGCAAAACATTAATAGTCCAAATGGCGTTGTAATACTGACGTGGGTCGTCTGTTGCGCTTCGAATGAGCGCAGTATCAAAATCAATGGTAAGCGCTAAATCAAGCAACGGGGGAACAAGAAAAATAATTGCCATAATACCAAAATCCTCCGGAGTTAAAAGCCGGGCTAAAATAAAAAATGTGCCGATGGCAAGAACCCGTTGGGCAATGGTATTGAGCGTCATCCATATGCCACCACGTATTGACTTTTTGAGTATTCCTTCGTTTTGATATTCCATGCGCACGATCTTCATAAATCGTTGACAATATATGCTCTCATTATTATAATCTACATAAAAACCGCCTGCAATAATCTTATGGAGTTCTTCAGTCAAAACATTGTGCGAAAAAAGAAATCACTGGTTTATTTCCTCGCTATAGCGATTGTCTTAGCGCCGATATATCACTCCTTGAAAAAAGTCCCTGATGTCGTGTTTCTGCCATATCTTTTGTTTTCTAACACACTACCCTCAATGACGTTAAGCCAAACCAAGCCCGAAGACATTAATAAAATAAATATAACAGCCCCATCTGCAAGAAGTTACTACGCCGAATTACTCAACATGCATCGGGCGGAAAAGCTCGGCCTCTTAACAAAAAATTGGCGCTTAGTCAATGTATTTGCTAATGGTCGGAGTAGCGTTTATTTGGTTTCTGACCAGTGGTCAAAAGATTTACTCGCAAAAGCTGGATGGCCCGACGATGCCAATATTCTTGTGCTGGGGGCCGTGGCAGATATTTCCTCTGAAGACACCGAGATGATATGGAAAAGTTACACTCACGGGGAAGGATTTTATGAAGCACCGAGTGTGTTGCTGAAAATTATCCGTTACGCCGACAATGAAACATTTAAAAAATCAATAGGGGTGTTGTTAGATTTGGACAAATTTTATAAATGGAACGCCTTGAGGGCTTTGGCTGGCAACACCCGTCAAAGCGATGAGAATATAACTATGCTCTTTAATACGGCAACGGGGATGTTTGAAATAGTGCCCGCAGATATATCGATTGCTTCCTTGGAAAACAATAACGATGAGGCATCTCTTTTAACAAAAAGAATTTTATCTATCGACGCATTTAAAGAAGAGCGCAACAAAGTGCTTCGCGAATACATAGAAAACAAGGCCAATCTCAAAGACGATGTTGCATTTTATGATCGTATTGATGCAGAAAGCCGCTCGGATTTTTTCAGAGATTTTTCTAAAGAAGACAATAATTTTGTTTTTTGGTACAAAATCAAAACTACTCGAAAGCGCCTGATAGAAAATTTTGATCGTGTGAAAACCGTACTAGAAAATAAATATTCTTTCTTGGACGCGAATGCCGACGCAACCAAGTTAAAATTCGGCAACGGGTTTGAGCGTTTTCCCGAGACATGGGGAACGATAGACGAATTTTTGGCAACAAACTACCAATTTTTAAAACAGGATGATCGTACAATAATTTTGCCCCCCGGCAGTCATGCGTTTCGCAAAACAGTTATTATTCCCGTTGGTGTAGATGTCATTATAAAGCCCGGCGCGACTCTCTTTATGGATAAGGGTGTGTCTATAATTTCTTACAGTCCCGTCGTGGCAGAAGGAATCGCGAATCAGCCCATTCGCGTTGTGCGCTCCTCGCAAGGAGGCGCGTGGGGAACGTTTGCGGTTATCAACACCAAGCGCAATAAAAGCATTATCAATCATGTGCGTTTTGAGGGCGGTTCGGGGGCAGAAATGAATGGCGCTATTTTTACCGGCATGGTAGCATTTCATAATGCCGACGTAGATATTGAAAATTCTTCTTTTAACAACGCGGGCGATGATGACGGCCTTAATGTAAAGTATGGAACAGCTTTGATAAAAAATTCTTATTTTTCGGGCAATTATTCCGACGGCATTGACATAGACTTTGCGGGCAATAATACACGGATCGTTGGTAATCGATTTATTGACAACGGATATGGCGGGGGCGGAGATGGTATAGATTTGAGCTGGAGCAAAATTGTAGTTGAAAATAACACCGTACACAAATGCACCGATAAGGGCGTCAGTGTCGGTGAAAATTCAAAACCGATTATCAAAAATAATAAAATAGAGCAGTGTGATATTGGTATTGCGGTAAAAGACTCGTCAGTAGCGCAGATTACCAACAACAGCATAAATCAGGTACGAATTGGGGTCGCGGCCTATCAGAAAAAAGACGTATTCGCGGGGGGCAACGCGAATCTTAAGGACAACACAATAACCAACACGATTATCAACTACGAAAAAGACGACTTATCGAGCATCAATATTCAATGAAAGAAGTAGTTCAAAATGTTATCAAGAATTATTTTAGGATAATCGCTACGGCCTTAACCGCCTTGTTTTCCTTTACATCTTTTTTTATGGCATCATTTTTGATCTATGTCTATTTATATGATATACCGCGATATACAATTATCGGCGAAATGCCCGCAAGTATCCGCGGAACCATAGAATTTGTAAGAGATATACCGTACTGGACATATAAAATAAAACCGGTTTCGTTGCCGATGTATCGTTTGTATATTGATGCGGATGAGTACCAAAAAATAATTGACGCTTTGCCAGAAAGCGGGGATGAGGTTTTAAGTGATGAGCTCCGAACAAAAGTCCCTGCGCTGTTTGTGTATAACGGAAAAAAAATGGATGTAAAGGTTAATTTGCATGGAGATATGTACAATAACTGGATTTTTAAAAAGAAGTCATGGCAGATTCGATTTCAAAACGGCGAATTATTTGATGGTACTTCAAAAATAAATCTTCTTTTGCCTGATGACGAAGCGGTGTACGCGGGAGAACATGTAAATACCTATCGAGCAAAAAAAATGGGGCTGGCAGCGCCAAATGATAAATTTATTGTTCTGCAAATCAACGACGGCCCAAAAATGCTGTATTACCAAAAGGAAGGATGGACGCCGGAGTTTCTCGTTAAGAATTTCAGAAACTCGAGCGGAAATCTTTACGGTGAGGCAGGTGCTTTAACAGATCCGATTTTTGAATCCACAATGTGGTGGAAAAAATTTAACAGCGTTGCGGGAGAAGAAAACAATTTTTCTGATCTTGCGTATCTGTTGGATTTGATAAAAAACGCCGACGACAACGCGTTCAAAGACGCAATCGTCAAAATTATCGACATGGATACTTTTTACACCTGGCAAATTCATTCAATGCTTGCGGGGAGCGTCCATCAGGACGAAAACCACAACATGCGCATTTATTTTGACAAAGAAAAGCAAAGATTTTTTCTTATCGCGTGGGATGTCAGTGTATGGGATTATGTCGAAAAATTTGAACGTCCCCGATTCGGCAAAGTAGTTTATGATTTAGATGTTAACTATAATCCTCTCGTAAACAGAATTTTGAATATTCCAGAGTTTTTGCTGGAACGAAACCGCCGCCTTTGGGAATATGTGAAAGACGACACAAATATTAACGAGGATATCGCTTATCTTGACCAAGCAACGGAAAAAATTAAGCCGGCTGTTTTTCAAGACACCCAAAAATATGACCGCAACGGCAAAGCGGATGCAACAATGCGGCGGGTACGATCAAACCTGTTGAGCAACTATGCGTTTTTGCGCGAACAGCTGGGAAAATCAAATTTTTTTGCTACTCTTTCTTATCAGTCAACATCAACAATAGCAACCATTGATTTTTCTTACGTGAGCGCAAGTCCTATTAATTTTAATGGTCTGCGTATTTCACGCGTATCATCTTCACCGTTCAACAGCTTCTTGCTCTACGAGGATTCAAATCGAAACGGCCAATTTGACTGGCCGGATGCGAAAATCGCCAACTTGAAATATGAAAATGGCATGCTGTCTGCGCGGAAGCTTGACTTGCTTTTATACTCTGATAGAATTGACAATGATTATTACGAACCGATAACTGTTCGCATGACTGACAAAAAATTTTTTGTTGTAGCGCCTCTTCCGTTTACTATACAAAATCCGAATATTTCTCTTGATATATTTAATGCAATAACCGGTACGATAATAAATTCACTCATTCATGTGAATAATCGTGAACCATTTTTCTAATTTCTTATTTGTCTAACCCCATGAAATACAACGATACTCGCCACGAATTTAAATACGTGCTGAATCAATTTCAAGCTCGTTCAATTGAGTCCTTTGTTCGAAAAATAGGATTACAGAGAGACGAGTCGCAAAACGGATCCTATCCGGTCACCAGCTTGTATTTTGACACGCCAACGCTTGAAGATTATTACGACAAGCTCGCCGGATTAAAATACAGAAAAAAGCTCCGTACAAGGGTCTATGAAAATAGATTTGAAAATAATAAAAACAAAATATGGCTGGAAATCAAAGAAAAGCACGATATGAATATCAATAAAACAAGGTGCGCAATATCGATCGATGTACTACAAAAGTTATTGGATAAGGATGTAGTTGGTTTCTCGAGCGCAGCCTCTTCTCAAGAAAACGAATTCCTTAAGAGATTTGCATATCTTTACTGGAGCAAAGGATACCGACCTCACATCATTGTGCGATATAACAGGAAAGCATATGTTGACCGTTTTTTTTCCTCAATCCGCCTTACTTTTGACAGTGATTTGGAAACTTGCACGTGGAATAACTTTAAGTATAATAATGCTATCATGACACCGGTGCAACAACATGCTGTTATTATGGAAATTAAATTTCACACCGCGATGCCCTGGTGGTTTCGAGAAATTGCTCGCCATTATGGTCTTGCGCGGCAAGCCATATCAAAGTACACAACAGCAGCTGACATCATTAATAGTGTAAATTCATTGCCCAGATAAATTATTTATGAATAACTTCTATAGCATCGCTCCAGTCGAATTAAGTATCGCTATTGTTGTTCTCAATATTGCCCTCTCTTTTGTCCTTCAGCTTGGTATCGCGTGGATATATAAAAAAACTCACCGCGGTCTTTCCTATGCGCCGTCTTTTGTTTTTACTTTGATTATTATTGGCACGCTAGGAACATTCGTTATGATGATCATTCAGCAAAATTTTGTGGGAGCTGTCGCTTTGCTTGGCGCATTTTCTTTAATTCGGTTCAGAACAATTCTCAAAGAAACGAGGGATGTGGCGTTTGTTTTTTTCGCTTTGGCGGCGGGTGTTGCGATTGGCACCGGCAATTATGCAACGGGGTTAGTTTCGGTTGTTTTGATCTCGCTGATTATTTTAGCACTGGATTGGTACAAAATCGGAAGCATAACAAAAAGTACTGGATTTATATTAACTTTTAACGCAAACGAAAACTTTGATATAAATGCGGCCAAGTCAGTGTTGGCTCGAAACTCAAATACCTTTAATTTATTGCAGACCAGAACACACGGTGTCGGCATCGAGACTTACGTTTTTTCATTGAAACTCAAAGACGCTCTACAGGTAACTGAGATTGTCAAAACATTAAAACGCGACCCCTCAATATTGGACGTTGAACTGATAACCGGTGAGCACAGCGTAGAGTATTGATTCACTCAGCAAATACGCTCTCTGAATAAGGCAGCAACATTCTCGATATCGTACTCGGCAACACGCTCCTCAAACAAAGTCCGGTATTCATGTGAGACAGAAAGAGCCCCGCAAATTCGTTCGCAAAAAATCTTCACATCTCCTCGTGGCACAATATTTTTCTCTAATCCACGAAGTGCAATTTCACGAACCCCACCGACATCAAACGCAACAAAAGGAATGCCCGCCGCCATAGTTTCTAACAGCACGTGAGGAAACCCCTCTTCTTCGGAAGGCATTATAAACACATCGGCGATTGCAAAATATTTGATAATTTCATTTTGCGGAATCCAGCCAAGAAAGCGAATTTTGGTTTGTAGTTGATAGTTGAGAATTTGTAGTTCGAGCGCTTTGCGCTCGGGACCATCGCCGATAACAACCAAAACAATATTTTCATCTTGCAAGCGTTTTAGAATTTCGGGAATATAATGAGCGCCTTTTCTCTTTGACAACCGATGAACAAACAATAATACCTTTGCGTTCTCTGATATATTTAACCTTTCTCGTAATTCCTCGTGCTTCTCCGCCACGTTCCACTTTTCACTTTCCGCTTTCCACTTCTCTGTGTCTATCCAATTCGGCAATACTTTTACTTTCTCAAGCGGCACATGATAATGCTTTGCATATTCTTTTTTTAATCCTTCCGTTCCCGTTATCAAAAAGGTAACCATTTGATACACAAGTTGCTCAAATTGTTCTCGAAACCAGTTTCTCCGGTATTGCCAGGGGAGCCCGCAGTTCCAATAAAATACTCGTCCGCCAAAAATACGCGTCACCAGTGAAGCAAAAAACGCAGAAAAAAACGAATAGTGAACATAAAAATCCCGATATCCTGCTGCGCGAGCACGCAAAATATTTATTTTTGTTTGCGCAATACGAAATAGAAAAAGTGTCGGCCGTTGCACATATAGTTCAGCGCTGTCGAGTAATGGCAACGCACCGAACGATCGCTCAATAATACAGCGAATCTGGATGTCGGAAGACAAGCGTGCAATCATTTCAAAAATATACGGAAAATGCGTCGGGGTATCCGTTCGGTATTCCGGAACAATAAAACAGATTTTCTGTTTTTTAGCCATTTAAAAAATGGTGTAGATAAAAGGAGCAAGAGCGGAATTTTGGGCAAAAAGCAACAAAAAACCAAACAAAACCATAATAACAATCATGGGCAACAAAGACCATTTTTTGTTCTCCTTAATAAAAAACCAAAGCTGTTTAAGCGTGTTCCACTTGGAAGTCATACGACAATAATATCAATGGTATCTCGATTAATCAAGGCTGAATCCGCCTAAGTATTTTTTTAAACCATCTGAATCAACTAAGCGCATATTGTCTTTTTTTGCAACAATAAAGTTGCCAATAATCAAATAATCCATATACGTATTAATAAAACAACGAAACGCGTCTTCTGGGCTTTCTACAATCGGCTCCCCTCGTACATTAAATGATGTGTTAATAATGACGGGACATCCGGAAATGCGATAAAATTCTTGAATCATATCGTAATACAACGCGTGGTTTTCTCTTCGAATAGTCTGAATTCTTGCAGATCCATCCACATGAGTCACCGCAGGAATAGTGTCTTTTTTAACATTGGCAACCAAAAGCATGTAAGGGCTCGGAACTGACAAGTCAAAATATTCTTGCGTATGCTCCTCAAGCACGGTAGGCGCAAAAGGCCGGAAACTTTCTCGAAATTTTATCTTTAAATTTACCCTTTGCCAATTTGCTTTATTCCGCGCATCGGCAATAATGGAGCGTGCCCCTAAGGCGCGGGGACCAAACTCCATTCTTCCTTGAAACCACCCGATAACATTGTCTTCGGCAATCAGACGCGCTGTGTGTACAATAAGTTCTTGGTCCGAAAGCTCTCTGTATTGTGCTTTGTTTTCGTCCAGTGTTTTTTGAATCTCATCGTTTGTGTATGCCGTTCCAAGAAAAACATTCGGCATTGTATCATGTTGTTTTTGGTTTCCCAAAACATCGTAGTAAATATACAAGGCGGCTCCAACCGCTCCACCCGCATCCCCGGATGCTGGCTGAATATAGATATGTTCAAAGAGTTTTTGTTCCAAAATCTTTCCGTTGGCAACACAATTAAGAGCGACACCGCCTGCCAAACAAAGATTTGTAGAAGGATATTGATTCTTTGCATAAGCAACTATTCGCAAAACAACTTCTTCGGTAATTTTTTGCAAGGCCGCGGCTATATCTTTATGATGCTGCGTGAGTGCAGCTTCCGGATCGCGCGGAGGGCCACCAAAAAGCATATCAAAATTTTTATTTGTCATCGTAAGTCCGTACTCATATGCAAAATAGCGCATATTAAGATGAAAGCTTCCGTCCTCATAGATTTCAATGAGTTTTTTAAAATGAATCAAATAGCGCCCGGGATTCCCGTACGGAGCAAGCCCCATTACCTTGTATTCCGCACTATTTACCTTAAAACCCAAATAATATGTTACTGCCGAATACAAAAGTCCCAACGAGTGCGGAAAATGAATCGACCGGATAAGGCGCATAGTATTGCCGCTGGCATACCCAACGGTTACCGTGTCAAACTCTCCAACTCCATCCATCGTCACCACCGCCGCATCATCAAAATTTGAAGCGTAATACGCACTTGCCGCATGAGCATAATGGTGTTCGGTATATAACACAGGGCCTCGGTATCCGAGTTCCTGCCGTATTTTCTGCTCAATCCACTGCTTTTCGCCAAAAAGAGAAGTCATGGCGTAAATGAATGACGCAAGCCCACGCGGCCATACGCGAATGTAAGTGGTAAGTAACCGTTCAAATTTCAAGAGCGGCTTTTCGTAAAACACCACATAATCAATGGCGTTTATATCAAGAGCGGCGTGCGCAAGGCAAAAGGACGCCGCGCGTTTAGGAAAGCTTGCGTCGTGCTTTTTTCTTGTAAAACGCTCCTCTTGGCACGCCGCAACAACGTAGCCATCCACGATCAATGCGGCGGCAGAATCGTGGTAAAAAAACGAAAGTCCGAGAATTTTTATGCTTTTCTGCGCTTGAAACATATTAAAATTGGCGTTCTGTACCGGCAATGGTCGGTTTTTTATATGGTTTATCGATCCACATTGAAAAATTTTTGATTTTGTTTCTTTTCCACAACCTAGGGAGCGCGTAAAAAATGTGATATATGCCAAATAATACAATAAAAAGAATTGTTAAAATAATTCTGCTATTTACCCATCCGATGCCGTGAGCAATGTTTTTCCAAATACTCCATGTTTTTTGCAAAAATTTTTTCATGCAGCGTGGTGATCTAAAAAATTAAAACCGGCGCTCTTTCATAAACCGCAAAAGCTCCTCTGCAACAATCGCGTTGCCTTCTTCGGTAAAATGCCAAACGCCACGGATATATGCTTCCTTATGCTCTTTGTTTATAGCATCAGAAAGCGCCGAAGAAAGATCCAAAATAGGAAACTCTTTATCTAATTTGTTTTTAAGAATCGCGTTGGGAACAAAGAGATCAATCGTAGGATTAAAACGCGTAAGGCGCCGCGTCAGTTTTTTGTCAATTTGCCATGGGCTCGGGATAATCAAAAGAGCAAATGCGCCATTGTTCTGTTTTACTCTTTTGCCAAAAACACCGATGACGTCTCCAGTAAAATCCAGAACCTCTTTTTGACGCACATAACGAGAATCGGCGAGATTTGTGTACGGCCAGATATTAATAAAAACATTGGGATCCGGCTCAAAGGGTTTATTAAATATTGTCGCCCTTACAAACCATTTTGCCTCAAAAAACCAATCATTTTGTATAAAAAATGATTGGTAGAGTGTATGCAATGCGCGCGAGCGCAAAAATGCATTTACAATACGCTTTGATAGACGTAGTGGCGCGGTGTTTGTCGTAGGAACCGCGGGCTTCTCCTTTAAACCAGCCGTGGAAAGGTCACGCGACGCAAGAATAAACTCTTTGCGATCGATGTAGCGAAGATTGTCACTGATATCATTGCCCAAGAACGTTGCAAGAATGACAAGATCGGGTTGGTATTTGCGAACATAAGCATCATAATAATACAATTCATCAACTGTTGATTGATCAACCATACCAAAGTTCATAATCTCGTAGTTTGTATCTCTCCTGGTATTTAAACGACGCTCGAATAGATAAGGAAATGTCTTTTCATAATCAACAAATGGCGCTCCCTCGGTAAAAGAATCGCCAACAATGGCAATACGAAAAACATCAGATGGTTTTTCAAGAGAGTAATTCTCACCCAAAAAACCCTCTGCATTGGTTTTAAAGTGTACCGCGCGTTGTGCCTCATCGGAGTAAATATATTTGTCAATGTTTTTTTTGAGCAACACGAATCCTCTTCCTGCGTCATTAGCAAAATATATCGGCGCTGTTTTCTGCTCTTTGTTTAAATAAACAAACAATCGAAGACCTAATTCCACAATTCCAAAACCAATAAACATCGATAAAAAAAGTAGCGCGATTTTGAATTTCATACTTAGAAACTTACATTATAGCATATGGTACAAAAAGGAGCGTATTTCATTTCTACGCTCGTTGATGTTCTTAACACGTTGGCCTTTTACGCAACAAGGGTGCTTTTATTGTGATAAACTTCCCGTATATCATTCTGTACCATTTCGTATATCATCTCCACAAATCGCTTTTCCGGCTTCCAACCAAGTATGCGGCATGCTTTTTGGGCGTCCCCTTCAAGATAGTGAACTTCTTGAGGACGGTAAAACGCTTGATTCACACGAACAATAATATTGCCGAACTGATCGTAAC
>Ga0156045_130_pt3 | contig 12915 bp, 12 predicted proteins | sample RifCSPlowO2_02_FD_107698 | JGI IMG/M metagenome (GOLD analysis project Ga0156045, IMG submission 107698) | Candidatus Harrisonbacteria bacterium RIFCSPLOWO2_02_FULL_41_13b | reverse complement strand
TTTTATTTTAGCCCGTCGGTCTAATGAATTTTTTATAGGATTTGGGGTGATATTTCTTGGCTTAGTCTTTACGCATTATTTTAATTTGCGCCACAGAATTCCAAAATTTTATTTTGCTTCTTGGCTGACGAAAATAATAGGCGTAATAATTGTTGCGGCTTTAATTTACGGGCCGATTAAGACGGTATATAGATATGATACTTACATCGCTAATGCTTTTGCGCCGGAAAGGTTTAGGGAGGTAGCAGAATGGCTGCAGTTAAATAGTAATCCGGGCGAAATTGTTTTTAATTTGCAATGGGATCGATTTGCGCAAGTGTTTTTTTGGAATTACCAAAATTATTATATTAATGGCATGGACCCGATTTTTGAACTTGCTTATAGCCCGTCTTTGTATTGGAAAAACCACTATCTTTTTATTGATCAATTTTTTGTTCAGGATGGTGTGGCAAAAGTTTGTGGTGAGATTCGTTGTTCGGTAGATATGGTAGAAGATATTTATATGGTTTTGTTTAGAGATTTCAAGGCGAGCTTTCTTTTTTTAGAAAAGAATCGTAATCCAAAGCTTTATAATTACCTTAAAACAGATTCACGCTTTGAAAATGTTTTTGAAACAGATTTTGAGGCAGTATTTAGAATTAAGCCCTAGAAATTGAGCAAAGAGAAACGGTTTGTAGCCAATTGGGGTTTTATTGTCAGATATGCAAAAGCTTACTAAAGCTGTTATTCCAGTAGCCGGATCGGGCTCGCGTTTAATGCCTCTAACCATGCATCAACCCAAGGCATTGGTAGGTGTGGCGGATAAAACCATTCTTCATCATTTGGTTGACGAACTAGCTAATTCAGGAATCAAAACTATTTTTATAGTTCATCGGCCGGATCAAACGGCTATTTTGAATTATGTGGATTATTTAAAAAAATATCTTCAACGTGGTAGAGTGCGCGTTGCTCTTCGCGCTGTTGTTGCGACTCAAACAAAAAGTAGCATAGATTCTTTATTATACGCGGAGAAATTTATTAAGAACGAGCCATTTTTGCTTTGTTTTGGCGATGATTTGATGGACCATAAAGCCATACTTCCTTCCATGGCGATGCTAGAAATTTTTTCTGATATCCAGAAGCCGATTATTGCTCTACAGCGAGTTCCTAAAGACATGGTCCGTTTTTATGGAATATGCAAAGTGAAAAAAATAAAGGCCAACCTTTTTAAAATCAATGGCTTGGTGGAAAAACCGATGCCCAATAAGGCACCATCTAATTTTGCCGGCGTTGGTCGATATATTTTGCCGTCAGGAATATTTCATTATTGTCGGCTAGTGAAAAAACTTTTGGATAACAAAAAAGAGGTTTCTATTATAGATGTTTTGGCCCAGTATTTAAAAGATGGCCATGAAATTTATGGCTGGCCTTTTCAGGGAAGATATTTTGATGGCGGATCTCACGTAGGATTACTCAAAGCCCAAATTCATTATGGCTTGAAGCACCCAGTTTTTGGCAAGGAAATTAAGAGATTTTTAGATGAAATTCACGAGGCTTAGTTAGTTTTCAATTTAACCGATATTTATTTCCAAAATAGATCGGGGTTTACGCGCTTAGTTTTGAGAAGATGCTGGATTTGTTTTAAGCGGATAAAATGCTTTTGTTTTAAGACATTTTGGGGGAGACCATAGGTTTTAAAGTCAGCACAAAGATCTGCGGCGGCTTTTTTGAGATTCCATTTGAATTGAAAGTCCGGCAGAAGTTTTTTTAATTTATCAAAATTAACTTTATAAGTTCGAGAATCTTTATCGGGTTTTGAGGCGAAGGTTATTTTGATTTTTGGCAGGGCAGCTTGAACGGCAAGAGCAATGTCGCGCACTTGGAAGTTTTCTTTATTTTGGCCGCAATTTATAATTTGGCCGCGGACTTTTTCATCAGGAGTTTTGAGTAAAGCGACAAAAATTCGTGCGATATCCTCAGCGTGGATAATTGGTCGCCAAGGAGTGCCATCACTCATTATTTTAATTTCTCCTGTGTCAAAAGCATTGGCAGCAAAATTATTCATCACCAAGTCAGCTCGGAATTTAGGCGAAGATCCGTAAGCAGTAGCGTTGCGTAGTATTACCGGACAAAAATTATTATCTGCCAATTTTAATAAACTTTTTTCAAATTCTACTTTAGAAATAGCATAAGCAGTTTTGGGGTCCGTGGGCGTTTCTTCGGTAATTTCTTGTCCGTCGCCGATTGCGCCGTAAACACTGCAGGAAGAAGAGAACAGAAATTTTTTTACTCCAGCAGTTTTGGCTAAATTGGCTAATTTTTCAGAGGCCCGTAAATTTATTTCAAAAGTTAGTTCTGGGTTGATCTCGCCCATTGGATCGTTAGATAAAGCAGCTAAGTGGCAGACGGCATCTATTCCTTTTAAGTCTTCGTGCGAAATATATCGTACATCTTTTTTAATAAATTTGAATTGGTTCTTGGTTCTTGGTTCTTGCCGCCTCTGGCGCGCTTCGCCCTTGGCGGGGTTCTCGGTTCTTGGTTTAAAGTAGCATTCGGGATCGTCAAAATAAGTGGCATCTAGGCCGATAACTTTAAATCCCTCTTTTTCTAAAAGGGGCGTTAAAAGAGATCCAATATAGCCATTGGAGCCGGTAACGAGAACGGTCTTAATAAGATTCATAAATGGTCGATTTAGTAGTAAAAATTTTGTTAATTTAAGCTTCTTTATTGTAACTAATAATTGAATATAGGGGTTTTATATAATAAAATACACACTATGATAAAAGATAAATTGACTATTAGAGATGCGATGATTTTGACGGCGGGCCCGTCTATTAGTCAGAAAGAAATTGATTATGTTTTAGACGCCGTTAAAACGGGTTGGAATTTTCATTGGAGCGATTATTTGAGAAAGTTTGAAAAAGCTTTAGCGGCATACGAAGGCACTGAACATGCTTTGGCGGTTTCTCACGGCACCGCGGCTTTACATTTAGCTTTGGCAGTTTTTGGCGTGGGTCCCGGAGACGAAGTAATTGTGCCAGACCTGACCTATGTGGCTTGTTCTAATGTAGTTCGCTATCTTGGTGCGAAACCAGTTTTTGCAGACGTTGATCGGGAAACTTGGTGTTTAGATCCAAAAAGCGTAGAGAAATTAATTACTTCAAAAACCAAAGCGATTATGCCCGTTTGGATGTACGGCAATGCTCCAGATATGGATGCTATAATGGCTATTGCTAAAAAGCATAAGCTTTATGTTATAGAAGATTCTTGTCCGGCATTGGGCACTACTTATAAAAATAAAAAGGCTGGCTCTATTGGAGATGTGGGCGCTTTTAGTTTTCAAGGAGCTAAGATCGCGGTGATGGGAGAGGGCGGCGGGTTTGTGACTAATAGAAAGGATTTTATGGATCAGGCGATGTCTTTATATGACCATGGCCGAGATGAGAACCGCCAATTTTGGGCAAAACAATTTGGTTATATGTATGAATTGTCGGGAGTTCAGGCGGCTTTAGGTTTAGCGCAAGTGGAGCGGATTGAAGAATTAGTAGCGAAAAAGCGGCAGATTTTTAAGTGGTATTTTGATCGCCTTTCCAGCATTAAATATTTTAGCTTAAATAAAGAATTGCCTGGAGTATGCAGCAATATGTGGATGCCTTCAATTGTTTTACATAAAGATGCGCCGATATCGCGGGACGATCTTAGGGTGGAATTAAAAAAGAGAATGATTGATACTCGGCCGTTCTTTTTCCCGATTACCATGTTCCCGATTTATGAAGATAAACAAGCCGCAGTCCGTAATCCTAATGCCTATTATCTTTCCGCCAATGGCCTTAATCTTCCGAGCGGTTTTGAACGGACCGAAGAAGACGTTGATTATATTGCCAGCCATATTAAAGACATTTTGGGAGTTTAATTATGATCAAGAAAAAAATAGCGTTATTTGCTAACGATTATGTGGGCTTAGAAATTTGTAAATTTTTACGAGCTTCTGGGGATAAAATTGTAAAATTATATGTCCATGATTTAGATAAACAGAAGTTTGTTCCGGAAATTATTCAAGCTTCAGGTTGTTTGAAGAAAGACGTTGTCGGCGCCACAGAAACTAACAGCCCAGAAAAAATAGCGGAGTTAGAAGTAGCCCAGCCGGATTTTATTATTACGGTTTACTGGGCTTATTTATTGAAGCCCAAAGTTTTTAAAATTGCCAAACAAGGAACTATTAATTTTCATCCGGCTCCTTTGCCAATTAATCGAGGCTGGTATCCACATGTTCATAGTATTTTAGATGGCAGCCCAACGGGCGTAACTTTGCATACCTTAGCTGAAGATGCGGATACGGGTTTAATTTGGGCGCAGAAATTAGTCCCTCTTTCTAGTGTGGATACGGCGGGCGATATTTATAAGCGGTTACAAGAGGCGATAATTCAATTGTTTAAAGATAATTGGGAGAAAATTAAAAATGACCAGATTAAACCAACTCTCCAGGATAAAAATAAAAAAGGCAATTACCATAAAAAAAGCGAAATTGAATCTTTAGATCAGATTGATATGGATCAGACTCTCAAAGCTAAAGATTTGATTAACAAATTACGAGCTAGGACTTTCGGCAAAAAGGGCTTTGCTTATTTTTTGGATAATAATGGCGAAAAGATTTATGTACAGATTAGATTAAACAAGTTACCGGATTTCGAGTAAGCTAATTATATTGATATGGCTAACGGGAAGAGAAAAATTTCTACGATTTCGGCTTGTTATAATGAGGCGCGAAATATTATGCCGCTTTATGAACGGCTAATTAAGGCTTTGGGGAATTTTAGCTATGAACTAGAAATAATTTTTGTAGATAATTCTTCTACAGATAATTCTGAAGAGATATTTCGGGGTTTAGCGGAAAAAGATAAGCGGGTGAAAGTTTTATTTATGAGCCGGAATTTTGGAGGGCCCCAAACAAGCTATTTTGCCGGATTACAATATTGTTCTGGCGATGCCGCGATCCTTTTGGATGGCGACTTGCAGGATCCGCCAGAAGTAATTCCGGAATTGATTAAAAAATGGGAAGAAGGATACGACGTGGTTTACGGGATTCGAGCTAAACGGAAAGCAAAAATCTTAAAGCGTTTATTTTACAAACTTTTTTACCGAGTTTTTAAAAAACTAGCCTACATTGATATTCCTTTAGATGCTGGAGAATTTGGTTTGATGGATCGAAAAGTAGTTAATGAGATTGCCGATTTTTCGGAAAACGAAGTTTTAGTGCGGGGGTTAAGGGCCTTTGTCGGATTTAAGCAGGTCGGGGTGGAATATGTTCGGGATGACCGGAATGCCGGAAGCAGTACGACTAGTTTTTGGCAGGATTTAAAATGGGCTAAAAAATTCATCATTAATTTTTCTTATAAACCCCTGGAATGGATTTCCTACGTAGCATTTTTTGCATTTTTAATTTCTTGCACCGGAATATTATTGAATTTTGTTTTATATCTTTCTAATCCCTATTCTCCGCCGGGCATTCCTACGATTATTTTTGCAATTTTCTTTTTTGGCGCCGTGCAACTTTTGTCGCTTTCCATTATAGGAGAATATTTAAGCAAAGTATTGCAGGAAGTGAAAAATCGGCCACGTTATATTTTGAAAGAAATCTTGAATGATGAGAGAAACAAAAACAAGAAATGAGGAATTCCCTAGAGGAGTTAAAAAAACATGCTAGGAATATTCGCCGCAGTGTTATTGAAATTTCAACTCCAGTAAAGAGTTCACATACTGGCGGGTCTTTTTCGGCTGCCGATCTTTTAGCAGTTCTTTATTTTGAAATTTTAAAAATTGATCCTAAAAAACCGCAAGATCCTCTTCGGGATATTTTTGTTTATAGCAAGGGCCATTCGTCTTCGGCATTTTATTCAACATTGGCAGAACGGGGTTTTTTTAATAGGAAAATTCTGGAGGAATACTACAGAGATGGCGGTCGGTTGCCGGGTCATCCGGTGAGGAATTGCGCGCCGGGAGTTGAGGTTTCTTCCGGATCTTTAGGCCATGGATTACCAATGGCTGTTGGCATGGCCGTGGCCCGCAAGTATGATAAAAGCCCTAGCCGGGTCTTCGCTATGTTGTCTGATGGGGAATGTGATGAGGGCTCGGTGTGGGAAGCGATTATGTTTTCTGGTTTTCATAAGTTAGATAATTTAATAGCGATTGTAGATTACAACAAAATTCAAAGCTTAGGATCCGTAAAAGAAGTTTTGAACTTAGAGCCGCTGAAAGCCAAGTGGCAAGCTTTTAATTGGGCGGTTAAGGAAGTTGATGGCCACAATTTAGCTAAAATTTATCATTCTTTGAAGAAATTGCCATTTCAAAGGGGCAAACCCAGTGTTTTAATAGCTAATACTATTAAGGGGAAGGGAGTTTCTTTTATGGAGAATCAGTTGGCTTGGCATTATCGGAGTTTGGACACACCAGAGGAATATAAAAAAGCTATGAAAGAAATAGAAACATCATGAGATCTACTTTTATTAAAACTTTAATAGAATTAGCTGGCAACGATGAGCGGATTTTCTTTTTAACCGGTGATTTGGGTTATGGGGTAGTGGAAAGTTTTAGAGATCAATTTCCAAAAAGATTTATTAATATGGGCGTGGCGGAACAAAATATGGTGGGAACTGCGGCAGGATTAGCAATGTCGGGGAAAATTCCCATTACTTATTCTATTGTTACTTTTGTCGCCTTAAGGCCATTAGAGTTTATCCGTAACGATGTTTGTTATCAGAATTTAAATGTAAAGATTGTAGGAGTTGGGGCGGGATTTTCTTATCCGCAATATGCCGCTACCCATCAAGCCATTGATGATGTAGCGATTTTAAGGATTTTGCCTAATTTAGTGATTCTTAACCCGGGTGACCCGATTGAAACTCGTTTGGCAACCATTGCCGCCTTGAAGCATGTTGGCCCAGTTTATATTAGGATCGGGAAAAAAGGAGAGCCGAATGTTCACAAAAAAGATTTTCCTTTTGTGATTGGCAAAGCGGTTACTATAAAAAATGGGAAAGATTTTACGGTTATTGCCACTGGCAATATTTTAGAAAATACAGCGAAAGCGGTGGCGTTGTTAGAAAAATCCGGATTTTCGGTGCGGTTTCTTAGTATGCCGACTATAAAGCCCATAGATCAGGAAGCGATTAAAGGGGCAGCCAAGGAAACTAAGGCAATTTTTACTGTAGAAGAAACTTTTGATATTGGGGGGCTGGGGACTGCTACGGCAGAAGTTTTGGCTGAGCTTAGCTTTAAAAAATTTTTTAAAAAAATTGCCATTCCGAATCATTATCCGAAGGAAATTGGCTCCCAAAATTATTTGCGAGGAATTTATGGCTTACAGCCTGATCAGATAGCCGCCACCATAAAACAATATTTTAAAAAATGATGAGACTTTCTAACTTAGCTAAGAGTTTGAAATCTGGCCAGAGAGATGATTTTGCTAAGCGAATATGGCGATTAGAGAAAGAAGGCAAGAAGATTTTTCATTTAGATATCGGCGATCCAGATTTTGATACTCCAAAACATATTATAGAAGCGGCGGTGAAGTCTTTGCGTTCCGGAGATACTCATTATGATGTTGCCGGCGGTACCAGAGATTTTCGGAAAGCCATCGCAAAGAGCGTAAAAAAAGAATTAGGCTTTTTACCGGAAGAAGAACAGATTTTGATTGGGCCTAGCCCGATGCTTATTTATTTTCTGCTTCAATGCGTTGCGGATAAAGGCGATGAGGTTATTGTAGGGGATCCTGCTTACGCGCGTTTTTATTCTTTGTTGAATTTACTAGGTTTGAAACCAGAGCCAGTTGTTTTGAAAGAAAGAGAGGGTTTTCGGATGAATCCGGACCGCGTGCGGGAAAAAATTACTAAAAGGACGCGGTTAGTAATTATGAATTCGCCCCATAATCCTACGGGAGCGGTAATGACGAAAAAAGAAAACGAACAGCTTTTTAGGTTGGCGCGGAAATATAATTTTTTAATTTTAAGCGATGAAGTGTATGGCAAATTGATATATAGCGGGCAGCATTATTCTCCAGGAGTTAATGACCATTGTCGGAGTAATGTGGTTATCTTAAATAGCTTTTCTAAGGCTTACGCAATGACTGGCTGGCGATTAGGATACTTGGTCGGGCCTAAAGAGTTAATGAAAAAAGTTGAAGTGTTAATAAGAAATACAATTTTTAGCTTGCCGGTTTTTATTCAAAAGGCTGGAATAAGCGCTTTATTGGGCAGCGATAAATTTTTAAAAAAGACAGTTGTTGATTATAAAAAACGCAGAAATATTTTAGTGGCGGGGTTGAATCGTTTGCCTGGTGTTAAATGCGCAATGCCCGACGGAGCTTTATATGTTTTTCCCAATATTCGCGGCACTGGACTAAGCAGCCGAGAGTTTGTTAATTTTATGCTGGAAAAAGCGGGAGTAGCTTTGTCGGCGGGAACAGAGTTTGGCAGAGAAGGAGAAGGATTTATTCGAGTTTCTTTTACTGTTTCGATGAAAGATATTCAGGAGGCGGTAAAGAGAATGGAAGCGGTGTTACAAAATAAGAATTTTCAATATGCAAGAAAAAATTAAAAATTTAATTTATACCTTAGTTCGGGAATATTATAAAGAAAAATTCGGATCGCAAAAATTTGTGCCGGGCGAGACCCATATCCCAGCTTCTGGAAAATCTTTCGGCGATGAAGAATTAGTGAAGATGACGGAAGCAGTTTTGGATGGTTGGTGGACAGAGGGAAGGTTTGCGGCGGAATTTGAAAGTAGTTTGGCGAAATTTCTTGGCGTTAAAAATTGTATTACTACCAATTCCGGCTCCTCGGCTAATCTTTTGGCGGTTTCCGCGCTTACCTCCGTTCATCTTGGGAAGCGGCGTTTAAATCCGGGTGATGAGGTGATTACTATTGCCGCTGGATTTCCTACCACGATCAATCCGTTAATTTTACATCGTTTAGTTCCAGTATTCGTGGATATTGATTTACATACTTTTAATATTGATGTGGACAAGATGAAAAAGATGGTTTCCAAAAAAACTAAGGCTGTTTTTATGCCGCATAATTTAGGCAATCCTTTTAATTTGGATGAAGTTCGTAAGCTTTGCCGCAAACACAAGCTTTGGCTGATTGAAGATTGTTGCGATGCTTTAGGCTCCAAATATCGAGGTAGGCAAGTTGGCAGTTTTGGCGATCTATCTACTTTTAGTTTTTATGCGGCGCATCATATTACTACAGGCGAGGGTGGGGCAGTGGCTACCAATAATGCTAAATTAGCGGCTATTGTTCGATCTTTCCGGGATTGGGGGAGGGAATATTGGTTTCGTACTGGCGAAGATAAGAAACAGGATAAAGGATTGGGCGCGGCTAAGCGCGGCAAACTGCCGGCGGATTACGAAGCGAAATTTATTTTTTCGGAAATCGGATATAATTTGCGGCTTACAGACATGCAGGCGGCTTTAGGTGTGGTGCAGTTGGGTAAGTTAAAAGGTTTTATTGAGCATCGCAAAGATTTGTATAAACGTCTGCGTAAAGAGGTGGCTCCATTCGGGAAATTTTTCTCTTTTCAAGAGGCGGAGAAAAATAGCGATCCGTCTTGGTTCGGATTTTTAATTACCTTAAAATCCGGATGTCCGTTTACTCGCAAAGAATTTGTCGATTATCTTCATGGTAAAAATATTGGTACGAGGATGCTCTTGGCGGGTAATTTAACTAAGCAGCCATATATGCAAACTTATAAAGTGCCTTTTCGTAAGGATGATTTAAAAAATACTGATTACGTTTTAAAAAATTCTTTTTGGATCGGCGTGCATCCGGGTATTGATCAGCCGCGATTTGTTTATATGTCTCAAGTTTTGAGGGAGTTTTTAGATAAAAAATTAGAAATAAAAATGAAAAAATAAATGTCAGACTGGAAAAAAGATAATTTAAGATTTCTTTTAAATAAGCTGGGGGGATACCCCGATAATTTTCAGATTTTAGATTTAGGCGTTGGCAAAGACCCTTTTTCAGAAGCAACGGTTCGGTTCAAAAATGTTGTGAAAATGGATATTTTGCCGTACGATGCCGTTAATTTAGTTGGCGATTTTAATAAGGGCATACCTTTTAAGAATAATCATTTTGACTGCGTACTAGTTAATAATGTTTTAGAGCATTGCTCAACCCCTCCCCAGCTTTTAAGAGAAATTAATCGAGTTTTAAAGCCCGGCGGCGTCTTAATCGGAACTGTACCGTTTATTATTCAAATTCATCAGGAGCCGCATGATTATTTTCGCTATACAGAATATTGTTTAAGAAATTTATTTAAGGATGCCGGATTCAAAGATTGCAGCATCAATAATCTTGGCCATTCATTATCAATCTATAATAATTTCCAGGGATTATTTTTCTGGAAACTATTGAATAGCCCGCTCAATATTTTTGAGAAGACATTAATTAAAATAATTTGGAAAGGCCAAAGAATACTGATAAAGCTAATGGGAAAAATTTATCAAAAATGTTTGCAAGACGATATTCTAGTTCAGGGTTATGGTTTTGTGGTAGAAAAATAAAGTAGTTAAAGATTTCTTTTAGGCCTCGCCAAAATGCAAACGCTAGTTACGCTTAACATTTTCATATCTTTAACTTTTTCGATAACAAGTGTCTCTTGGATTAGATTAAGCAATTTTTTTTTTGGGCGGATATAATTTCCTCGATCTATGGAAATTAAAAATCTGCCGATTAGATTTCTTTTTTCTTGGGTTATTGGGTCACAGATGGCAATGGTTTTTGCGGCTACGCGGTTAAGGGTTTTAAATAAAGCTCGGTTTTCGTCGTCGGTAAGATGATGGGTGGCATCAATTAAAATCGCAGCCTCATAAGAGGCGTCTTGAATTGTGGCAGTATTAGCATCGTCGCAAAGGAATTTTTTGTTTTTTATGCCGTAGAGTTTTTGGGCGCGATCAATATATTGTTTATCCATATCCACGCCTAAATATTGGCTGTTGGTAATGGCGCTATATTCTCCGGTGCCACAGGCAATATCAATCACGGAAGTTTGTTCGGTGATGCCGAATTCCTTGAGTACGGCAAAGCGTTTTTTATATAATCCGAAAAAGAAGTCCAGAGTTTTTCGGAACAAACGCCAGATAAAAGGAGGTTTTAAAATAAAATTAACTATTTTTTTAATCATTAGGTTAATGAAGGATTTTATAAATTTCTACTTCTGGATTTTTGAAAATCAGCGATAAGTTGTTTTCTTTACTTAAATCAATATTAGTGAATTGTTTTTCCCAGGGGCTGAAATAAACGTATTCGGCATTAATATCGCTCCAGCTAATTTTAATTTTCTGATAGCGATTTATCAATTCGCTGATTTTTTCTTCCGGGATTTGTTGAAGGTCTTGGTCTTTGAAGTATTGGATATAAAGATTTAGGCGGTCATCTTTTATATTAACTTCAGTATATTTCTTGCCGCAATCTTGTTGGCAGATTAACCCTTGGCCATCGCGGAGCCGTTTTTCCAAAGTCGCTTCAGAAACTTTAAAAATTTTATTAGCTATAAGATAGCGCTGTTCAATTTCAAAATTTGTTAAGGATGCGACGATTCCCCAAGGAAGAAATGGTCGAGCCGCTGTAAAAGCCGGAAGATAAATGGCGGTTACAAAAGATGGAGAAATGATTTTGGGTTCGCCGGATACATTTTTATTGAGCCAATCCCAGGATTCTACGATTGTTTCGGGCAGGGTATAGGACTCTAAGATTTCTTTGGGGGGTGGGCTTAAAGCTAATATATTATTAGTTTTTTTGATCATTAACAAGGCGGTAGCAATAATAAAAGTTGTTATTGTAATTTTTTTGATAACGGGCCAATGAGTTTCCGATTTTTTTATCCCTTGATAAAAAAGTAGGAAAATTATCGTATAAATTATTGGGCTTAGGGGCCGTGGCCAGTGGTTAGGAACAATATTGAATCCGGTGAAAAATTGCGCATTCATCGCGATAATTACCGCGATTAAGGCTGCCCAAAAGAATAAGGCCAGTTTTTTTTCGTTTTTCTTCCATAGAAAAAAGTAAATTAAGGCGGCGAATACAATATAGGAGGTGTAATGGGGCCATTCTTCCCAACGAAAGATTTTTCCGGTTTCGGTGCCGATTCTTTGGACAAATTCTCCGGTGGCGTCTGCGGCTTTGAATTGCAGATATCGGATGGCATAAGGAATAGATAGGATTGCCGTTGTTGCCCAGAGCCACAGAAATTTTATAATTCGTTCGCGGTTAGCACGCAGGAAAAATAATGAATAAATAAATACTAACCCGAGAACGGTAAGCCAAAAAGTCCAAAAATGGAAATAGGTATAGAATAATAAGCCTGTGAAAATTCCGGATAAGATCGCGGTTTTAATTTTCGGCTGTTTCCAAAACATCAGGAAAGAAATAATCGCGGGCAGATAGATTAAATGAGTAACCATCGGATAATCAACGCGCGACCAAAATAACCGAGGCAAAATTGTTTTTACGCCTGGATAAAAATTTTTGAGAATAATATTAGAGAAATTATCAAGGCTATAAAATGCTGCGGGCAAATTTAACGCGATAGGGGTGAGTATGGCAGTAAAAGAAAAAAAGAGCGACCACCAGCGATTTTTTTGGAAAATTAAAAGCCCCAGAAAAAATAAAATTAGAAATAAAATTGGCGGCAAAATAAAATTTGCTAAAATATACGCCGTATTTATATTGCCGGTTAAATGAATGAAAGAAGAAAAAATAATTGGCGGTAGAGGGTTAAAAACTACTGGCTTTTGTTCGCCGCGATCAAAAAAGAAATCTTTAGGCGGAATATGGCCATCATAGGCTTCGCGCGCTGCTTGGAGGTAGTAATAACCTTCGTCGTTGAATTCCGTAAATTGGCTCAAAATAAAAGGCTGGCCATTGGCAGTCTGGTGTTTCC
>Ga0156045_130_pt2 | contig 18992 bp, 17 predicted proteins | sample RifCSPlowO2_02_FD_107698 | JGI IMG/M metagenome (GOLD analysis project Ga0156045, IMG submission 107698) | Candidatus Harrisonbacteria bacterium RIFCSPLOWO2_02_FULL_41_13b | reverse complement strand
CCGTAAAAGATGCCTACCAAAAGGACAAATACGATTAAAATTAGATAGAAGTTTTTATTGAGAAAAGCCATTTTAATTTCTTTTTCTTATTATAATTTATAGTAACATAGCGCTATTTTTATTAGTTATCTTTAAGAGGAAACCATGACTATTTTTATACCAATTTTTCAGGGCGTGGAAGTCAAGAATATTCTTCGCACTGATATTTATAAAAATTTAATAAAACAGCCAAATGTCCGCATTGTTTTATTTATTGGCACTAAAGATAAGGCAGATCATTATGGGCGTGAATTTTTTCATGAGCGGGTTCATTATGAAGTAGTTTTGAATCAACCTCAAACATTATGGGATAAGTTGATGGGGTTTTTGAAATTTAAGTTGATTAAAACTCAAACTATTGATTTGCGGAGAAAAATGGCCCTAGAAGATTCTGGCGGTTATTTGGCTTATGCTTCTAGCTGGATTTTGAATCGTTTATTGGCGCGCCGTTGGTTGCGAAAATTCGCGCGGTGGGTAGATTATAAAATGATTGGACATTCGCCATTTGGGAATTTTTTTGATCAATATCAGCCTGATGTGGTTTTTTTGGCGCATCTTTTTGATGATTTGGAAATCAAAATGCTTTGGGAAGCAAAGCGTCGGGGCATACGGACAGTCGGTTTTATTAATTCTTGGGATAAATTAACGGCTCGTGGCATGATTAGGCTGCTGCCAGGAACTTTATTGGTTTTTAACGATTTAGTTAAGCAAGAAGCAGTGGATTATGCCGATATGAATCTTGAGAATATTGAAGTAGTGGGTATACCCCAATACGATCGTTATTCTGCGCCTCAATTAAGCAGCCGAGACGATTTTTATAACCGCATTAAGATTGAAGCGCAAAAGCGGGTAATAGTTTATGCACCGATGGGAAAATATTTTAGCAATTCCGATTGGGATATTATTGATTTGTTGCGTTCATATCAGAATAAAAAATTAATCCCACACGATGTGGAAATTTTAGTTCGTTTTCAACCCAATGATTTTATTGATGAGGCTGAATTAAAAAAGCGGCCCTGGTTGGTTTATGATTATCCGGGGATTCGTTTTTCTGATAAACGCGGCGTGGATTGGGACATGAGTTTCACTGACCTCCAGCATTTAGTAGATACTTTATATTATTCTTCCATATTTATTTGTTATGCGACTAGTTTGAGCATTGATGCGGCAGTTTTTGATCGGCCGGTAATTAATATTAATTTTGAAGTGAAAGAAAAACAGCGGCTTTCTCAAACACCTACTCATTTTTATAGAACCGAACATTATTCTAAGGCCGGGCGAACAGGCGGGATAAGATTTGTAAATAGCGAACCAGAATTTTTAGAATGGATTAATCAGTATTTAGCGCAGCCTAATTTGGATCATCAAGGGCGAAAGCGGTTGATTAATGAACAATGCTGGAAATTAGACGGTCAATCAGCTTATCGGGTTACAAAGCATATTTTTTCCTGCATTGATTGACTTCGGAGATTTTTTTATTTACTATCAAGGTGGTTCATTTATATTTTTTAGAAGAAGGAGGAGGACATGTCGGAAATGTTAGGCAAGGTTCGTGAAGCCCGCGAAAAGGCATTTGCCCAGTTTGAACAGCGCTCTAAAGAATCACTGGAGTTGATTAAGCAAAAGGGTTTGCCAAAACTTCGGATTAAGCCGCTCGGGCATAGCGCTACGAAGGAAGAATTGGACGAGCTGATCGTGGTTATTGAAAGGAAGCTCGCGACTACGGTTCAGCCGGAAGAATATGCCCTTTACAATATCTTGGATTATTTGAGGAACTATAATTTAGAAAATCCTTCCACAGATGAAGATGGATTTGACGTAAGAGGTTTTGAGTTTGCCATCAGCGAGCTTAATCAAACGTTACGATTTCTTGATTACGGCCAGGAAGCGAAAGCCATCGAATATCTTCTTTATCGGTATAAGATCAAGAAGTTTGCTTACAAGTTGGACATGTCGGGTTTTATCCCGATGTTCCATTTGGAAGCGGCGACGATTTGCGATTTAGTCTGCACGATGTGTTATCAGTCTGACGAGCGTTTAAGGCAGCTCATCAAGGAGCAGAAAGTCAAATTGATGCCCTGGGATCTTTTCACGAAGGTCACCGATGACGCTTTCAAATACGGGTGCCGGGCGGTTGTGTTTGCTGGCAGAGGCGAGCCGTCGCTTAATCCGAACTTCAACAAGATGTTGAAATATTGCCATGACAAGGGTTATCTCCATATTAAATTCAATACGAATATGATGACCAAACCGGAGAGAATGGCATTAATGGCTCGTGAGTGGCTGTCCATGAACGCCTTTTTGACCATCGTTTTTTCTGTGGACGCCGGTAACGCTAAGATCTATGAAGAGATTCGGGTTGGAGGTATCTTTGAGCGGGTTAAGGCAAATATTGAAATGTTTGACCGAATCCGCAGAGAAGAGTTCCCGAATTCTCCGGTGCGAACACGCATTAACATGGTGATTTCTCGTTCGGATCAGGACGCGGAAGCTGCGCGTGTGATGTGGGCTCCGCTTGTGGATGAATTTTCTGTGCAGTTGGCCAATGCCGAGCAGAATGGCAGCACTTATCTTAACAATCCGGACGGATCGCCGCGCAATGTAGCGCCGCATCGGTTGTGCATTGCGCCGTTTACCAGAATTTATGTTTGGGCGGACGGCAAAGTTAATCCTTGCGAGAATGATTACTTGAGTTGGCTCTGTCTTGGCGATGCCAATACGACGCCGCTTTACGACATGTGGACAGGCGACAAGATGCGGGTTTTGCGCCTTGCGTTTATCAAGAGGCAGAAGAATTCGTTTAGTCCGTGTAACAATTGTGTAGGCAAGGGTGGAAGCAATGACTAAGATAGGCATTTGCGTTGCGGGTTACGGGTATTTTGGCCAAAAACTTTATGGTTATCTCACTAAGATGAATGAATGTGAAGTGAGGTATCTTTATCATACGGACGAAACCAAAGCGCGGTCATATGGGCCGCTTGGTAATTCAGACCTTGTTAAGATTATTCACAATCAGTCTGTTGATGCCTTTGTCGTTGCCACCCCAAATGATCAGCATTTTGATTTACTGTGGCATCTTTTGAATCGTGGGCATCACCATGTTTTTGTTGAAAAGCCGATGGCGAATTCTTATGACGAAGGTTTGCGTTTAGCGGGATTGTTAAAAGATCATAGAGGCGTTTTCATGGTTGGCCATTGCCATAGGCGTGAAAATGTTTATCGCAAAGCTAAAGAATTTTTAAATGCGGGAGTGATCGGGAAAATCGTTAACATTAATTTTAATTATTCAAGCGCTAAGGTTTTCACGATAGGTAAAAATGAGTGGCGGGCGAGTGCCGTCAGAGCCGACCTCGGTCCGCTTGCTATGGTTGGCAGCCACTGCATAGACACTATTCATTATCTTTTTGGGAAAGTAGTATCGGTTTATGCGAGGTTGCAGAACCTCACTGGTAAAACAGAGTCGCCCGATACCAGTTCGGTAGTCCTAAATCTGGAAAATGAAGCGACAGTTTTTTTGCAGTGTAATTATAATGTGCCAATTGATAGATACTGTTTCATTTCCGGAATAAAGGGCGCGATCTATATTGATCGCAACCGGCGGTGGTTACGAGCCGATCCGGATCAGATGACTGAAGACCAGAAGTTTATTCCTTCAGAAAAAATAGAAATAGAAGTTGTGAAAAATGATCCGATTGAGGAAGAATTGAAAGAATTTTTGAATGCCATTCGAACCGGCAAGAAAGTGGAAACCGGTTACGAAGAAGGGTTGGCGGTAATACGAGTCTTGGAAGCTTGCCGCAGAAGCGCGAAAGAAAATGTGCCCATACGGCTCTCGTAAGAGAGCCGTATTTTTAATTTTATTTATCGTATTGGGCGTAACCAAAGACTTTTGCAATAAGTTGGATATATATATGCGTTCTATTTGTTTTCCTATTACGAGTCGTATCCATTACGCTAGACAAAAGCGTTTGCTGGAAAAATTACGTTCGCATCCTAAGATTAATCTTCAATTGATTGTTGGCGGATCAGTATTGTTGGATAAATATGGTGAACGTTTTTTTCCCGCCATTCAAAAAGACGGTTTTCGCGTTGACGAAGTTTTATTTAATGTAGTGGATGGCGGGAGTAATATCGCTATGGCTAAAACTGCTGGATTAACAGCGCTGGAATTTTCTAATTCGTTGCATAAGCTCAATTCTCACGTTGTCTTGATTCGGGGCGATCGTTTTGAACAGCTGGCCATCGCTATGGTGGCGGCTTACTTAAATAAAACCATTGCTCATATAGAAGGTGGCGATGTTAGCGGTACCATTGATGAAAGCGTTCGGCATGCGATTACTAAATTGGCGCACCTTCATTTTGTGACTAATGAAGATTCTCGCCGGCGTGTTATCCAGATGGGAGAAAATCCTCGTTCTGTGTTTAATGTGGGTTCTCCGGAAGTAGAATTTGCGTCGTTAGTTGATCCGAAAAATGACGGCCGGATAGTAAATAAGGTGGGAACGGGTCCGCAAATTGATGTGCAAAAGCCGTTTTTGATGGTTTTGCAGCATCCGGTAACTACCGTTAGCAATAACCGTCGAAATACAGAAACGCTTTTACAAGCAATTGATGCATTAAATATGCCGGTTGCCTGGTTTTGGCCGAATAGCGATGCGGGCACCAATGAGATTGCTAAAGCGATCCGCATTTATCGCGAGCAAGGAAAGATTAAAAATAATAAAATTCGTTTTGTAACCGATCTTTTACCTGAAGATTTTATCGGACTTTTGCGAAAGGCAAGCATATTGATCGGCAATTCTTCCTCGGGTATTAAAGAAGCTTCGTATTTCGGCACCCCCGTAGTCAATATAGGTACGCGTCAGCAAGGACGTTTGCGGGGTCCTAATGTTATGGATGTCGGGTTTCAGCGACTTGCCATTATACAATCAATTAAAAAGCAGTTAGAACATGGCCGGTATCCGCCTTCGCACATTTATTACAAATTTGATACTAGTGAAATAATAGTTAAAATTTTAAGCAAAGCGAAATTGCAAAGCCAAAAGAAATTTTTTGATTTGAAAAACTAAGATGAAACATAAATTAGAAAAAATTTGTATATCTCCGGAAAATAATTTAAAAGCAGTGCTTAAAAAATTAGCCGGCAATAAGCCAGATCAAGATTCTTTGCCCGCTGGAATTATTTTGGTTGCCGATGCCCATTATAAATTATTAGGCATCGCGACTGATGGAGATATTCGCAGGGCTATTGCGGGCGGAGCAGGATTATCTACGCCGGTTTCTAAAGTTATGAATACTCGGCCTTTCTTGATTGAGGGCCCTAAAAGCAACACGGAAATTTTATCTTTGGCAGTAGAAAAACTTCGCAAAGAAAATTGGCATCGTGATCGGCTGAATAAAATTGTTGTGGTTGGGAAAGATAAGCGTTTATTAGATTTAGTTTCTTTTTATGATTTGTGGCATCGGAGCGATTCGCGTTTTAAACAAATTGGCGTTTTAGGTTTAGGCTATGTGGGGCTGACGCTGGCTCTAACTTTGGCGGATTTAGGATTCAAAGTTAGGGGTTTTGATATTAATCCGGCGGTGCGGAAATCTTTAGCTGTGGGTAAGCCTCATTTTTATGAAGATGGGTTGAGCCAGATTTTAAAAGATCATTTTAATAAGAATTTTAAATCTGTGGATAATTTTAATCGTGAAAATAATTGCGATGTTTATTTTATTGCGGTAGGCACGCCATTAGATAAAAATAAGAAACCGGATTTGAAGTATTTGAAAAACGCGGTGGAAAGGGTGGCGAAGGTATTGAAAACTGGCGATGCGGTTATTTTACGGTCTACTGTTCCAATTGGCACGACTAGAACTGTAGTCGCCCCAATTTTAGAAAAACATTCCGGCTTAAAAGCCGGTGAAGGATTTTTCTTGGCGTTTGCTCCAGAGCGGACCGTGGAGGGAAAGGCGTTAGAGGAGTTGCGCACTTTGCCTCAAGTTATCGGCGGCATCAATAGGGTGAGCGCGGATTTTTCCGCAAATATCTTTAGCCACATGACTCATTCCACTGTTTTGGTAGATTCTTTGGAGGAAGCCGAGGTGGTAAAGCTGATTAATAATACCTATCGCGATGTGATGTTTTCCTTTTCCAATGAACTGTCTTTAATTTGCCATCGTTTAGGTATCAACACCCACAGGGTTGTTGAGGCGGCAAATCGCGGTTATGAACGGAGCAATGTTCCATTGCCAAGCCCAGGAGTTGGCGGAGCTTGCCTGGAAAAAGATCCGTTTATTTTTATTGAAAGCGCGAAGGTTGGAAATTACCAGCCATTATTGTTGCAGAACGCCCGAACAGTTAGTGATTTAATGTTAGATTTTCTGGCTAATGAAATGATGGGATTTTTGAAAAATAAAAAATCGGAAATTAAGAACCCAAAAATTTTAATTCTTGGTTTTGCTTTTAAGGGCCGGCCAGTTACTTCGGATGTGAGGGGCTCCACTACTTTGATATTAGTGAAGAAATTACAGAAGCAGTTTAAAAATCTTTATGGTTTTGATCCAGCGGTTCGCCGTTCGGACATCACTGATCATAAAGTTAAATATGTTTCGGATATTAAAAAGGGCTTTGAAGGGGCAGATGCCGTGATTATTATGAATAATAATCCGGCTTTTGAAGATTTAGATGTAAGGGGATTATTGCGATCAGCCAATAAGCCAGTTTTGTTTTTTGACACTTGGGGCTTATATAAAAAAGAAGAGGTTGAGAAGGTCGGAGGAGCGGAGTATAGGAGACTTTAAAAAATGTGAGATGTTAGATGTGGGATGTTAAATTTAAACGTCATAGACTTCCTATTTCCTACCTCTCACATCTCACATTTATATCCTATGTATAAAACTCACAAAATTCTTGGTTTAATCTTGGCGCGCGGCGGTTCTAAGTCTATTCCGAAAAAAAACATTAAGTTATTGGGCGGTAAACCATTAATTGCGCATACTATTGAAAAAGCCAAAGCGTCAAAATATATTGACCGTTTGATTTTATCTACGGATGATGCGGAAATCGCCGAGGTGGCAAAGAAATACGGTTGTGAAATACCTTTTATGCGTCCGAAAGAATTAGCTCAAGATGATACCAAGGACTATCCGGTTTTTGTTCATGCTCTAGATTGGTTAGAAAAAAATGAAAATTGGAAGCCGGATTTGATTATTACTTTACGGCCAACCCATCCTTTTAGAAAAACCGAGGATATTGATAAGGCGGTTAAGCTATTGGCAGAAAATCCTAAGGTTGATTCGGTCTGGACTGTCGGAGTTCCGCCAGTTACTCCTTATAAAATGTTTGGAGTTGATGAGGGCGGATTTTTAAAGCCTGTTTTGACTATTTCAGGCGAAAAAGAAACTTTTAATTGGCCGCGCCAAAAATTACCGAAAGTTTATAATCATTATGGCCAGGTTGACGTTACGCGTTACGAAACTATTATGGAGAAAAAATCTATGTGTGGAGAAAATATTTTGCCGATTTTTTTGGAAGGCGAAGTATTTGATATTGATTCGCCTTTGGATTGGGAAATGGCGGAGTTTTTAATTAAAAAAGGCGTTATTCAATAATTATGCTTAAGATATTAGGTGTTATTACTGCTCGCGGAGGCTCAAAAGGAATTCCGGGTAAAAATATTAAGCTGCTTTTAGGGAAGCCGTTGATTGCTTATACGATTGAAGCGGCAAAGGCTTCGGGGGTTTTTGACCCCGCCGTTGGCGGGGCAAGTCGTCTTATTTTATCTACGGATGATCCATCTATTGCCGAAGTGGCGAAAAAATATAGCTGTGAAGTTCCGTTTATGAGGCCGAAGATTGAAGAGTTAGCTGGTGATAAGGCTACCCATCTGGAAGTAATGAAGCACGCAATTAGCTGGCTTAAAGATAACGAGAACTATTATCCTGATTACGTGATGATTCTTCAGCCGACTTCACCTTTGCGACAAGCTTTTCATATTAAAGAGGCGGCGGAGTTGATTGGAAAAACTGGCGTTGATTCGGTTTTAAGCGTTGCGGAAGTACCAGAAAATTTTAATTCCGGAAAGACTATGAAAATTAGCGATGGGGGCAATTTAAAACTTTTAAATGGAAATCCGGTTTATAAAAGAGTGGCTCGGAGACAGGATTTGCAAAAAGAATATTGGAGCGTGGGATCAATTTATCTTTTTAAAACTGATCTGCTTTTCGGGGCTAATCCGAATTTTTACGGCGAGACAACTACGCCATATATAATTGATAAAAAATATGTTGCAGATATTAATGTGCCGGAAGATTGGGAGGAAGCAGAGCGAGCTTTGCGTGAACTAAGAACCAAGAACAATGAACAATGAAATTTATTACTTTAATTACGGAGTCTAAAGATTATTCTAAAAAAGCTTTAGCGATTTATAAATCGTTTGGGCCGGTTTATTTTTTGCCGAAAATAATATCGGGACTTCCGATGCCCCAAATATTATCGTCAATATCTGGATATCGGAAGTCCAAAATATTGAATGTTTTTTCTCGCGTGAATATTTTAGTTGTCGGTCTTAAATATCAAATTGATAAAAAATGGATTGACGCAATGCCGAATTTGAAAATTATTGCTTCGCCTGCCACTGGTTATAATCATCTAGATATTGAATACGCGCGTAAGAGAGGAATTAAAATTATTTCTTTGCGCGGACGCACCAGTTTTTTGAAGAATATTCCCTCTACCGCCGAAGAAACTATGGCTTTGATTTTCGCGTTAGCGCGGAATATTCCTGCATCTTTTGATGATGTAAAAAAAGGCAATTGGGATCGCTTACATTGGCGTGGCCATCAGCTTCTGCATAAAACCATCGGCCTTTTGGGTTTTGGCCGTTTAGGCAAGTTGGTTGCGAAATATTTTAAGCCGTTGGGAATGAAAGTTATTGCCTACGACCCCTATGTTTCTAAAAATACGATGAAGAAAATGGGCGTGGAAAAGGTGAAGATGGATGATCTTTTTAGAAATTCTGATATTGTTTCTTTACATGTTCTTTTAAATGAGGATGTTTATAATTTGGTAAAAGCGAAGCATTTTAAAATAATGAAGCCGAGTGCCTATCTGATTAATACGGCGCGAGGAGAATTGATTGAAAAGGGCGCGCTAGAAAAAGCTTTGAAAAATAAATGGATTGCCGGAGCGGCGTTGGATGTGATGTGGGATGAGCGCGGTGACGGCGGCCATCTTAAAAATAATTCTTTAGTTGAATACGCCAAGAAAAATAATAATTTGATTATTGTTCCTCATGTCGGCGGCGCGACTTTTGAAGCAATGGAAACTACGCAGGAATTTATTGCGGATTTAGTCCAGAAAGAAATTAAGAAAATAAGAAATTATGAATAAATGCGTTTTAGTGCGTAAGGAAGAAATTGATAAAACTTTGGCGACCGCGCCGACGCAAGGCAAGAAATTATTGGAGCCATTGAAGTCCTTAGCGGGGGTCAATAAGTTGCCTTTTAATATTTTAGAAGATAAGGAGGTTTTGAATAATGAAGCCGAAGTTCATAAACACGAGGGGGATTTGTGGTTGTGCTTCGAAGGAGAAGTGAAATTTATTTATGGCGGCGAAATGGTTGATCCTTGGGTGAAAAAGAATACTGACGGTACAGAAAATCCCAATGAAATTAAAGCCAAAGAAATAAAAAACGGTACGGAAACGGTTTTAAAAACCGGTGATTGGCTCTGGATTCCCGCCGGCCAGCCGCATCAGCATAACTGTTCGGGAACTTGCTAGGTTGGTGATTATTAAAATCCCTAAAATTTAATTCCGGTTTTATGCAGTCCAAAATCCGCTTTTCTTGACGAAGCGGATTTTTTATATTAAGATATTGGCAGTTCTTGGATAATCGAATGTCCTCATCTCAATTTTAGAAGGAGATCAGAAATGCTTGGAGAGCGATGGATGCTTTGGACATTGGCGGAAGCTGCGACTAAGACTTCGTCTCAGCTTTTACAAAAAGTTGTGGGCAATGTGAGTTCTACTGTAGCCCATGCATTTTTTGCCACTTTCGTTATTGGCGTGGTGCAAACTATTGTCGGAGCGGTTGTGTGTTGGCGCAGGGGAACGAAATTACTCACTGATTTTGAAAGTATTTTAGGATCGTGTTTGTTTGGATTTTTTGCTGTAGTTTCTACTGTTTTAGCGTTCATGGTTTTTCTTTTAGGCGGCGATGTGGGGACCAATACTTTTATTATCATTCTCTCTATTGTACCGGGCGCGTTTATTGATAGAGTATTTTTTGGGCATAAGCTTTCGTATCGTGAGTGGTTGGGAATCGGGGTAGCAATTTTCGCTGGATATTCTATGTTGGGTTGGCTTTCTTTGAAAGAGGTAGCGGGGTTGCCGTTGTGGGTTTGGTTGTCTTTCGGGACAATGATTTCGGTGGCTATCAATCAGGGCATTACGCAAAAAGTGAAAAAAGTTGATCCGTTTGTGAAGAATTTCTGGGGTGGGTTGACGACTCTGGTATTATGCGCGGCTGGCGTTTTGGTGCTGGGATCAGGAAAACTCTTTGGAGATTTTTCCCGACCGATGCAGAATCTCTGGCTAGTTTCGGCTATTATCGGTTTGATTGTTATCGGTATGTGGAGTTTTAATCTGATGAGTTATAAGGGCGGCGCGAGCATAGCTTTGAAGAAATTGGTTTTAAACGGCACGTATTTAACTACTGCCATGTTGTCAGCGATTTTCGTCTTTGGAGAGGCTTTGACTGTAGCCAAAATTGCTGGAGTGTTTTTTTATCTGATGGCTTTCGTGCTGATGGATAAAGGCACTTGGCAATTTGTTAGTTCTAAATTTTTTGTGAAGAATCACCAGCTTGCAAATTAATTTTTTGTTTCCAATCCTCGCTTCGGCGGGGATTTTTTTTAATGTGATAAAAACAGCCTGCTATTTAAAGAAGTTATACTTGTTATAGGCGTAGCAGCAACCTCGTTTTCATAATTCCTCATTTATGATTCATAATTCTAAATTTATAGTGACAAATTTCGCTTACGGCAACGGCCCGTATTTGCGGACTACGGAGTTGGCATTAGCTTTTAATGATGAGTTAGAAAAAGTTGGCAAAAAGCGGCTGGGCATTATTGTTCCTTTAGTTTACGGCGATAAGCAAAAACAGACAATGCGGGAAGAATTTGGTGATGTTCCGGAAATAGTTTTTGATGAAAAACTAGGCGAGATTTTGCGGGGTGTTTTTTATGGTTCGGTAGGCTCACCACAAGTTTCGGGGAATTTTCAGGATTATTTGAAAAAATGGGCGCAGTCAGTTAAAGGGGCCTCGGAAAAAGCGCATAAACATTTAGAAGAAACTTATGGCAAGGATATTGTGGTTGAATTAAGCCGTTCTCCGCGGTTGCGCTACGATATTGCCCCGGCTTATTTTACTTCTTTCGGATTTTTAGGAGAGATTTACGAACAGGCTGGTTTAAAAGATGCCGCTAAAGCGGCTGACTGGGTGGAGCGTGATTATAGAATTCATTGTTTATCTTATCCGGGGACTTTTTCTTTTTTGCAAAATCGCCAACCTCGTTATAAAACAGAAATGGAAACCCCGCCGATTATAAAGAATTTAGAACTTAGAATGAAGAACGAAGAACTGGCTGAGGGAATTTTTGTGACCGTGAGCGGAATTGCAGGATTAGAAAAATTGTACGCGGAAACGGGGAAATTAGGATTGAAAATTTATACCAACGACCCTAAAGTTGTGCCCGGGGGAATAAAAGCATCTCCGGATTTAGTAGGTAATCCAAACATTAAATTACATTTTGCCCGTTCTGGCTGGGGTTCGGTATATTTATCTTTATTTTCCGGAACGCCGTTGGTTGTACCGGAATTTGATCCAAGCGATGACCCAGAAATTAAATTCAATAATCAAACTATTGAAAAATTGGGAATTGGGATTATCTATCGCGGACAAAATTTAGACCAGCTTTTGAAAGAATCAGAAGCGGTTAAAGAAAATATGCAAAAAGTGCGTGAAGATATTTTAAAGAGATGGGGAACGTTGGATGGTAATAAATACGCAGCTAGTTTATTTGCTCGAGATTTTTTAGGGGCTTGATATTGTTTTGATCGGCCCGAAACCTTTTGATTTTTAGCTTGTTATATATACTGGCTCAGAGAGTTTAATTTAGGGGGTATGATATGAATAATGCTATGAAAATTTGGGAGAAGCTTCAGAAAGGTGTTTTTGTAATTGCGGAGATAGGCAAGGGTTTTATTCAAACGCAAGAAGAGAAATCGGTTGATGAATATTTGCAGAATGCTAAAAAGTTGGTTGATGAAGCAGTAAAATCTGGAGTGGATGCGGTGAAATTTCAAACCCATAACGTTGAAGATGAGCAACTGAATATTAATATCACGGCTCCGCATTTTAGCGGTAGTGACCGTTATAGTTGGGTGACGCGGAATACTAAGGCTACGCCGGTAAATGATTTTTGGAAGCCACTAAAAGAGCATTGCGATAAAAAAGGAATCATTTTCTTTTCTACGCCGATGAGCCGTGGCGCAGCTAGATTGTTGAATGAAGTCGGGGTTGATCTTTGGAAGATTGGTTCGGGAGATATTTTGGATTTTGTGACTTTGGACTATATTCGTAATACTGGAAAGCCGATTATTATTTCTTCGGGTATGAGTACTTTGGAAGAAGTAGAAAAATCAGTTAAATTTCTTTTAGAGAAAAATAAAAAGGTGGCTTTGCTGCATTGTGTTTCTAAATATCCTTGTCCGCCGGAAGATTTGCATTTGGGAACGATTCAATTTTTTAAAGAAAAATTTAGCATTCCGATTGGATTTTCTGATCATTCGGTAGGTGATCCTACGCCGGATTTGGTGGCGGTTGCTGCTGGAGCCACGATTTTAGAAAAACATTTTTCGCTTTCCCGCGATCTTTGGGGATCAGACCATAAAGTTTCTATGACTCCTCTTGAATTAAAAGAATTGGTGGCGGGAGTGCGAGAGTTAGAGCAGAGTTCGGAAAAGCGTCAAGAAATTTTAGCTGGAGATTTTGCTAAAAAAGCGTTAAAAGACAAAACTAAAGTTTTGCTAGATGATGAAGCGAAATTCCGACCAGTTTTTAGAAAGTCTTTAATGGCTGGCCGCGATATTTTGGCGGGCACTCTGGTTACCGCGGATATGGTTTACGCGATGCGGCCGCAGATGTATGCCGGCGGATTGCCGTCCGAACATTATGAATTAGTGATTGGCAAGAAAATTAAGAAAGATTTAAAAAAATACGATCCCATTGACAATTCAGTCTTGGCGTAGTATTTTATAAAGCGTTGCTGTATGGTAACGCTTTTTAGTTCTTTCACTTTTTTGAAAAGGAGGCAGGCCAATGCGGTTAGTAATGGTTGCTAGAGATGTTGCGCCAGCTAATGCCCTTGAATCGCTATTCGCATATATCAGGGAGTCCGGAGTAGTAGATACGCATGGAATTTTTGGGTATGGCAAGCCATTTGATGCGTCACTAGATGCAATTAATAATTCAGTCGGGTCCGCAACTGTTGTTCTCTTAGGAATGTCTTCTTCGTCTAGTTTATCTAGGGAAGAGCTTTTTGCTGCAGAAGTCGCTTATAAATTTGGTATTCCATTTGGATTCTATTCTGATACTTTTGGTACTTTCCGACGTCCTTGGTTTGAGAATTATCGTGAAAAGGCGAACTTTCTTTTTGTAATTAACGAAGACGAAGCTCGTTCTGCTAAAGAATTATTTCCTAAGGCGCGGATTGTTGTTTCTGGCAATCCTCTTTGGGAGAATTTTTTCTTTCCCAAAAAGACTCGAAAAGCCGTTAGGGGCGATTTAACTTTTACTGACGATGACAGGGTGATTCTTTGCCCGGGCGGGAAAAATTTGACGGTTAATCTTTTGCATCTTGGCGGCGTCATTGAAGCGGTGAGTCGTATGGATAAAGATCATAAACATTGGTACGTACTTTTCTCAAAGCATCCCGGAGATCCTAATTCCACAGACGCTTATGGCGATTTAGTGAAATATAGTCGTTCGCCACTTAGGGTCGTAACTAAAGAGGAGTTTTCGGGTTCGGACATGATTTCTGGGGCAGATGTAGTTATTGAATCAGCTTCCACTATGGGTATTGAGGCGGCTTGCCAGCGCATCCCAGTGATTGAATATTTTAGCGAGATTGCACTTAATCGGTTGGAGGAAGCTAATGGTATTAGGGAGTGGGAGTTGGTTAAATTAGGCGCGGCAAGAGAGGTGCGGGGCAATATTACTGATTTGTTTAATACGATTCTTGACCTTTTGCTTTACGGCGGTGATAAAAAGTTGCGAGAAGTTCAGGAACGAGTTTTTCCTAAGCCCGCAGAATTGGGAACGTCGCTTAAGATTATGACCGAAGTATTGAAAGAATTTTCAGGACTTTAGAATTCATTTCCTCTCCGATGTGCATCGGAGAGGATTTTTATTTTGATATAGGGTCTAGAAACCCGAGGGTTTGTTTGTCGGTTTTATTTAGAGTATTATTGAGTCATTCGTCATTAGTAATTAGTCATTCTAAAACTATGTATCATCCAAATATAGGTATAATCGGCGTCGGCTGGGTTGGCGCTCAAGTAAAAAGATATTTTGAAGAATTAAAAGGATATAAATCCGGCAAGGATTTATTTGCTTACGATCATAATCCTCAAAAATGCATTGGTGATGTTAATAGGGCTGATGTTATTTTTGTGACCGTGCCTACGCCACGCAGTAAAAATGGCGCCTGTGATACTTCAATTGTTTTTGAATCTATAAAAAATTTAAAACCCGGCAAAGCTATAGTGATAAAGTCTACGATTCCACCCGGCACTACGGAGTTGTTGCAGAAAAAATATCCGAAACAGAAATTTCTATTTAATCCGGAATTTTTAACCGAAAGCCGCGCTTGGGAGGATATGTTGCGTCCAGATAGGCAGATAGTTGGTTTTACTAAAAAAAGCATGGATGTCGCGCATTTGGTTCTGTCACTTTTGCCTAAGGCAGCTTTTATGTCTCCTTGGGGAATAAATACTTATACACCGGTTAGGATTACTGCCACTGAAGCAGAAATGATTAAATATGCCGGCAATGTTTATTTTGCCCAAAAAGTGAATTGGGCTAATGCTTTGGCGAAAATTGCCAAAAAAATGAAATGCGATTATGAGAATGTCCGCAAGGGGATGTCTGCTGACTATCGCATTGGCGATTCCCATTTGGATGTTTATCACGGCGGTTATCGGGGGTTTGGTGGTTATTGTTTGCCCAAAGACCTTTCTGCTTTGATGGTTTTTGCTAAGCAAAATGGTATTGAGGATGTTTATCAGCTTTTGCGTACAGCTTGGAAATTTAATGAAAATCTTTTGGCAGAGCAGGGACTGACAGTAGATCAGGTTAGTCAGCATATTGATAAAATTAAGATCAGAAAGCGCATAGGAAAATAGTGGGATGAACTTATCAACCTATCAACTTAAAAACTATTATTTGTGGGCCATTAAGGCCCTAATTTTTGTAATTCCTTTTTTGTCGCTTTGGATAGCGACTTCAATGTATTTCCCCTATATTACCGGTCGGAATTTCGTTTTTCGGATTTTAGTAGAGTTAGCAATAGTGTTGTGGGTAGGTCTAGTAATGATAGATAAAAGTTACAGACCTAAGCCTTCGTCGATTTTTACAGCGGTTTTTATTTTTATTTTAATTGTGGGTTTAGCTGACATGTTGGGGGTGAACCCAATTAAAAGTTTTTGGTCTAATTATGAGCGTATGGAGGGTTATTTGACATTTTTGCATTTAGGCGCTTATTTTTTGATTCTTACAACAGTTTTTAAACGTAAAGACTGGCTGGTTTTTTTTAATATTTTCGCTATAGCTTCAATTTTGGTGGGTTTTTGGGGGGTGCTCCAAAAATTGGGACTCAAGGAGGCAATTCAGGGAGGAGGAGTAAGAATTGACGGCACCATTGGCAATCCGACTTATTTAGCCGCCTATCTTTTACTTGCCACCACTTTATTTTTTATTTTATTTTTTAATGCCCAAAAACGCTGGCAGAAATATCTTTACTTAGCAGGAATAGTTTTTAATTTAATAATTATTTATTTTAGCGCTACACGCGGAGTTGTTTTAGCCTTGTTGGTGGCATTTTTTCTTTTTTTAATCTTGTATTTGGCAATTTTTCGGGGATCCGAAGCGGAAAAACAATATAGAAAGTGGGCTTTAATTTTGTTGGCGTTAATAGTGATTCTGCCCTCAATCTTTTGGTTGATTAAAGACCAATCTTGGGTGCAAGAGAACGAAGTTTTATCAAGATTTGCAGATATTTCTTTAACCGAAAAGACTACTCGGTCCCGTTTTTTGATGTGGAATTTAAGTTGGCAGGCAGTTAAAGAGAGGCCGATTTTGGGTTGGGGACAGGAAAATTATATCCAGGTATTTTCCAAATATTATGATCCACGTCTTTATGACCAGGAGCCGTGGTTTGATCGCGCGCACAACATTATTTTTGATTGGCTGATTAATGCTGGGGCTTTGGGGTTGGCGGCTTACTTATCTATTTTCGGAGCATTATTTGTAACAATTGCGCGCGTTTTAAAACGTTCTTTGATTAGTAAAAAAGAGGGGCTGATCCTTATAGTGGCGCCGATAGCATATTTTGTTCAAAATATTTTTGTTTTTGATAATATAAATACTTACATTATCTTTTTTACTTTATTAGCTTATGTAAATAGCGTCCAACAAAATGAAATAGCTCAATCTGGCAATCTGGCAATTCAATCCGGCAATTCGGCATTTATAGGTATTCCGGCAATATTTTTAGCAATGATGTTGGCGGTGATTTATTTTGTAAATATTAAGCCCCTTCAACAGGCGCGGGCTATTATTGGTTCTTTAATTGCCACTACCGATCAAACCGATCCTTTTAATAAAACTTTTCAGGCTTTTGATAAGGCATGGTCGTATAATACTTTTGGCAATGGGGAAACCCTAGAGCAGTTAGCCAGAGTTTCCAAAGCTCTTTTAGATCAAGAAGTGCCCAAGGATATAAAATTGAAGTTTCTTCAATCAGCGGCGTTGAAAATTGAAGACTTTTTGACAGACCACCCTAGTGATATACGAGTTTATCTTTATTTAGCGGATCTTTATCAATCAGCTATTGCTTTGGACAGGCAATATCTTGTTCTTGCTCGGGACTATTTTAAGAAGGCAATAGAATTAAGCCCTAAAAAACAGCAAATTTATTCTGCTTTAGCGAATAATTACTTGATTAACCGGGAAACGGAAAAAGCTATGGAAATTTTGGATGAAGCAATTGCGATCGGCCCATTTAATCCAGAGGTTCATGCTAATAGGGCCATAATTGCGATTCTTACTGGCCAAAATTCTATTGTTCAGGCGGAGTTGAAAGAATTAAATAAAATTCGGATTGATTCTGAAGCAATAAAGGATCCGAACGCGCTTTCGGTTTATCTTGGGCAGTTGCAGAAGATTGCCGATATATTTATTCGCGCTAAGGATAATGCTAAGGCAATAGTAATTTACGAAGAATTAGTAAGGCGCGCGCCTAATAATGAGCAATTTAAAGGTATTTTGCAGGGGTTAAAGGATTTGTAAAGTTATCCACAGTCTTTATTTTCTATATTAAGTAAGTAAAGGTATACTTAATTGCAGAGTATTTCTTTGTCATAAACAAGAAGGCAATCTTAAAAGCATTGCAGGTCGATTATTAGCCATTCCTTGTTTTAATAAAAAAGTTTAAAGGTCTAAAAAATTTAAAAAAATTTATGCAATATATTTTATCCCATAAACAACAGGTTATTACGTTTTTAGTTTCAGTAGTTTTGTCGGTATTATTAGTGGCGTTTTATACATTTGGCGCTAGTTTGATTGACACTGACAGTGTTGGTGTTGGTACTACTACCGTTGGTTCTGGTTTGTATGTAGCCGAAGGATTCGCCAGCGTGCTCTCCGATGAGCTTTATGTTTACGGAAGAGTAAACTTGCCATTTCTAGTTTCTACTTCAACCACAGCTTCCAGTTTTGCTGGTTCACTCGGGGTTGGTACTACTACTCCTGGCGGCACAACTTTTGGCGTGAATGAGGGTTGGGCTACGGTTTTATCCGGTGAGACTTACGTCTATGGTCCGCTCAATGTGCCATTTGTTAATGCTACTTCAACTACAGCAACTTCAACATTATCTAACGCCAATTTTGACTCTAATACTTTAATTGTTGATCCAAGCGACAGAGTTGCGATTGCTACTAGCACTTTTGGTTCTATTAATGATGAAACTATGACAGTTCAGATTGGTAAGGCTGCGGCTTCTACAACTGTATATATCGGCGGAAGCGTGGCGATGCTTATTTTGAGAACCATTGATGGCGGAGATTGCGTGGCTATTTCTTTTGAGCAGACTACTACGGCTGTTGGGGCTAACGCTCCGATGACCGCTGAATTTATTACTTGCCCAGTAGAATAATTTAGTTCCAAGATAATTTAATAATTTAATTAAATGTTGTCTAAACTTATCAGTTTAATATCTGCGATTATTTTGACTCTTGGATCTTTTCCTTTGGTTAGTTTAGCTGCTGCCACTGATGTTCAGTTGAATAGCGCGACTATTGGTATAACTACTAGCGGAACAGCGAGGACTTATACCACTGGCGCTGCTGATGTTATGGAGTCTGTGACGGTTGGAGCCGCTAGTATAGATTTGACTGGCGCGGCTGGATCCGGCGCAAGTTTAACTTCAACCGATAAGATGACTTATACTTACGGATCCGGGTTATCTACTACTTTTACTTGCAATACGAGTAATTCGGTTGTTACCGCAGGCGGCGCTGGCACCGAAACGTTTACTCCAACTGGCAATACTTGCACTACAGCATCGGGTGGTTCTGGTGGCGGTAGCGGTAGTAGTGGAACTTCAATTCCGACAACTACTACGACT
>Ga0156045_101_pt1 | contig 19331 bp, 18 predicted proteins | sample RifCSPlowO2_02_FD_107698 | JGI IMG/M metagenome (GOLD analysis project Ga0156045, IMG submission 107698) | Candidatus Harrisonbacteria bacterium RIFCSPLOWO2_02_FULL_41_13b | reverse complement strand
CCAGCTCAATTAAAGAACCGGGAAGTTTTTTAAAATTTGATTTCATCCCGTACGAAATAGGACGCGGACGCGAAGAACATCCTGCGCTCTATTATATTGCTCCTACCTTTTAATTTTTTGTGTGTCATATATTGATTACGCGTCCGCGATTTCGTACGGGATCATAACTTAAATTAAAAACGGGACAATTAAGAGCGCTACAATATTAATTACCTTAATTAAAGGATTAATAGCTGGGCCGGCGGTGTCTTTATAAGGATCGCCAACGGTGTCGCCAGTAACTGCGGCTTTGTGCCAATCAGTGCCTTTTGCTCCTTCCGCTTCAATATATTTCTTGGCGTTGTCCCAAGCCGCGCCGCCAGAAGTCATAGAAATCGCAACGAATAATCCCGAAATAATCGTGCCCATTAAAAATCCCCCTAAAGCTTGAGCGCCCAACACCAGCCCTACAAATAAAACTAAAACTATCGGCAATAAAGCCGGCACAATCATTTTTTTCAAAGCTGCTTTAGTAACAATATCCACTGCCCGGCCATAATCCGGTTTACCTGTTCCATCCATAATGCCTTTGATCTCTCTGAATTGCCTTCGTATTTCTTCCACAATCGCTCCAGCAGTTTCTCCAACCGCCCTCATAGCAATAGAACCAAAAAGATATGGAACAGCCGCGCCTAAAAACAAACCCACTACTACAAGAGGATTGCGAAGATCAAACGTAATTACTGAACCCGCTTCTCCAACAGCAGCCATCAGTTCAATAACATATCCTGCGAACAAGACTAAAGCCGCTAAGCCAGCTGAAGCAATGGCATAACCTTTAGTAACAGCCTTAGTAGTGTTGCCAACGGCGTCCAAAGCATCAGTAATTTTTCGAACATCTTCTGGGGCACTAGACATTTCTGCAATACCACCAGCGTTATCCGTAATTGGGCCAAAAGAATCAATCGCTACAATAATTCCAGCCACCGATAACATCGCGGTTGCGGCAATAGCGATTCCATAAAGCCCCACCAAAGCGTAAGCCCCGATAATACCGACCGAAATTATAACAATCGGCAAAGCCGTAGACTCCATACCCACGGACAATCCCATAATAATATTCGTGCCATGCCCAGATTTAGAAGCTTCAGCAATAGATTTTACTGGACGAAATTTTTTAGCCGTATAATAATCTGTTACCAAAACCATCAAGACCGTAACCGCTAAACCAATTAAAGTTGCCAAATAAACTCTCCAAGTAGCCTCCGGAAAATATCTTTGAGAAACCCAATAAAACAAACCAGCAGAGATAATTAAAGAAGCGGCCAATCCTTTATAAAGCGCGCCCATAATGGATCCGCCTTTACTAATTCTCACAAATAAAGTTCCGGCCACCGAAGCTAAAATAGCGGAGCCGCCAAGAACTAATGGAAATTCAATACCCCCAACTATTCCAGACCCCAATAACATAGCCGCGATTAAAGTAACCGCGTAAGTTTCAAAAAGATCCGCCGCCATACCCGCGCAATCGCCAACATTATCTCCAACATTGTCGGCAATAACACCCGGATTGCGAGGATCATCTTCTGGAATGCCTGCCTCTACTTTACCAACAAGATCCGTCCCTACATCAGCAGCTTTAGTAAAAATACCGCCTCCTAAACGAGCAAAAATAGAAATTAAACTAGCGCCAAATCCCAATCCAATCAAAGCCTGACCGTCCTTCGTAATGAAATAAAATCCGGCTACCGATAAAAGGCCCAAAGCCACCACTAAAAATCCGGTAACCGAACCAGCTTTAAACGCCAACGACAAAGCCGCCCCCAATCCCTGCTTTGCAGCTTCGGTAGTTTTAGCATTAGAGCGGACTGCAACATTCATACCGATATAGCCTGCCAAAGTAGAGAAAACCGCGCCAACTAAAAATCCGATTGCCGACGTAAGGCTTAAAAATGCGTAGATTAAAATAAAAAGTATAACTGCTACAATGGCGATTGATTTATATTGGCGATTTAAATAAGCGGCTGATCCTTCTTGGATAGCCTTAGAAATTTCCTGCATCTTCTCATTACCGGCAGGCTGTTTCTTAAGCCAATAAATAATATAAATGCTGTAAGCCGCCGCGACGCCGATTGGAACTAAGGTTAAATAATAGATAGTCATAAATTAATTTTTTATTTATTCCGCGACTTTTTCTTTTTTATTTTTTTTGGTTTTAGATTTCTCTTTTTTCTCTTCCGGGGATTTTTTATCAGAATCTTCTTTGTCTTTTTCCGGTTCAACGAATTTAGGCTCCTCGCCCTCTGTGGCTACGCCAATAGAAATTCCGCCATCTAAAACTTCTTCGGGCTTAGATTGAGAACGAACATCAATCTTCCATCCCGATAACTTAGCAGCCAAACGAACGTTCTGTCCTCCCTTGCCAATCGCTAAACTTAATTGATCATCTGGAACGAAAATGATCGCCTCTCGCTTTGGTAAAATTTCCACCTCTTTAACTTTTGCCGGGGATAAAGCATTAGCAACAAATTTTGCCGGATCGTCAGACCATTCCACAATATCCAATCTTTCGTTTCCTAGTTCATTACTCACCGCCATAACCCGAGTGCCTCGCTGGCCTACGCAAGAACCAACCGGATCTACTCCTTCCGCCTTAGAAAGAACCGCGATCTTGGTTCGGCTTCCCGGCTCTCTCGCAATAGCCTTAACCTCAATAATCTCATCAGAAATCTCCGGAACTTCCAACGCCAAAAGCTTGCTCACAAATTTTGGATGAGATCTGGAAAGAATAATCCCGGGGATCCGGCTTTCCTCTTGAACCGCCAAAACATAAAAACGCATGCGCTCTCCGGCGCGATAATGTTCGCCAGGAATAGTTTCATTCGGAAACATTATTCCGGTAGCGCGACCCAAATCAATATAAACATTGCCCCGATCAAACCTTTGGATAAGTCCGCTGACAATTTCCCCTTCTTTATTTTTATATTCTCCCAAAACTGATTCTCTTTCCGCCTCTCTTAGCCTTTGCAAAACGACTTGCTTGGCGGTTTGAGCGGCAATGCGGCCAAAATCATCGTGAGTTTCTAGGGGAAATTCCAGCTCTTCGCCTAATTGAACATCGGGTTTAATTTTTTTAGCTTCTTCTATTAATATATGGCGATCCGGATTATAACGAGGCGAACGCGGTTCTTCTAAAACAGCTGGCGCCTCATTTTCCTGTTTTAAAGTTTCTTGATTTTCTTCTTCGGGGTTAACAATTCTCACGGTAGTTTCATCAGCTACCACTTTAACCTGCCAAAATTGCAAATCACCGGTTCTCAAATCAAAACGACAGCGGACATACTCCCCTTTTTGCATATATTCTCTTTTATAGGCGGCGGCGATGGAAGACTCTATGGCGTCTAAAACTTTTGCCGGATCAACGCCTTTTTCTTCCGAAATTTGTTCTACTGCTTTCTTTAGATTTTTTAAATCAAACATGCCGTTTTTGTCTAAATTTTAGAACTCGTTTGTAGCGAAAAAAATTTAGTTACAAAACCGAGCACCCGCCAAAATTTTATATTAATGACGTTTTGAACCTTCATAAAAATTTGATTTTTATACATAGTAAAATAATAACAATTACCGATTTTTCGAAAATTTAAGCGGATAAGGTTTTGTAAATACGGCTTCGCCGCATACAAAACTCTTAAAAATATAGCCGCCTCCACAGGCGACCATTACTGAACAAACTAATAATAAGCGATAAAACTTTTTCTGTCAAGTCTTTGTACTAGTCCAGCACATTTGAGACTCCTCGACTGATAATGTTCTAACAATATACTTCAATGGTGAAATAAGTCCAAGCGACCAATGCGGACGACGAGTGTTGTACCACAAAAGCCAATTAATGAGCTTGCTGTTGAAAGAGTCAATATCGTAGGCAAGCAAGTTGCGATTTCTTTTGATGAAAGCGTCAGAGAGAGTGCGGTTGAATCTCTCAATCTCTGAGTTTTGTTTCGGACACCTCGGATATGTGTAAAAGTGAATGATGGCGTTTTTCTCCAAATAGATTTCAAAATGTTTGGCAAACTCACTGCCGTTGTCTGTCTGCACGTGAGTGAGTGATAACGGAGCTACAGACTGAAACTTTTTCATGAAGTCAGTGGCTCCATCTGATGAGTGATTTTTGTATGCGTACGCGAAAGCGAATTTGTTTTCCTGGTCAATGGCTGTAATGATGTAGCGTTTGATGCCATTGGTAAAACGAACGATTGAGTCAGCCTTGACCAGACCCCCTTCATGACCTTTGGAGCGCAATTTCTTGCGTTTAATCTGTATTTTCTCTCTGAATGTATCGGTCTTGGCGTAGTAGGAGAGCCTTGTTTCTTCTGGCAATACACCTTGTTGCTTCAGGTCATTGAGTATTCTCCCCACAGTTGATGCTGAAAGGTTGGCTATTCCATCTTCTTTCAAGAGAACCGCGAGTTTGTCCTTGGAAAGACTTGAGTCGAATTTGCGTTCGTTCAGTATGAAATCCCTGACCGCTTCCGGTATTTCTCTTTTGCGTTTCCGTTTCGGAGCAGTACTTTGCTTGTTCAGCCCTTCAAGTTTTCCTTGTTTTTCCTTGAGAGCTTTCTGCCATCGAAAGAGGGTGGCTCTGGATATTTGAAACGCTTCTTTTGTGACGGCTAATCCATGGTGTTCCCAAAATGCCAGTATTCTACACCTTTCTTTTGCTTGTTCGGTAATCATATACCGAAAGCGTACTGCCTCGTTGTATAGAGTTACAATGCCCTTGATTCCCTTTGTTTTATTGTATTGTTGCATGACTTTCCGGTTTGCCGAAAAGTCTCATATGTTTCTGAACTTGTGCAACTAAAATGAAAAGCCGGCTGTGTGTTACCACAGCCGGCGACCCCTCAACTCCACCCTATATGGGGGAACAAAAGCAGTTGGTCTTTCCACTTCTACGACCTCACGGCCTCTATGAAAAGCCAACTCGCTTTTGCCACAGAATGTCTGTTGTCAGAACGTGCGGTCTGAGACAAATTCCCGAAATTCCCGTCAGATCCGCAGCCTTAGCCAGACATCTGCTTTCCCCGTCCCCCCTCACGCCACCCGAGGAGCAGCTTGCGACCACCCCACCAGATCCATCCTCAACCGACCAAGAAACTTCTCGAACTCCTCAACCGGCGAAAGATCCGGCTGAAGACAAGGAAGGTCCAACCGAAGCCGCTGAACCGGAAGATCTTCGACGAGCACCTCCCCAAAACTGCAAAACTCCGGAAGTTTCGAAATCTTCTGAAGAAACTTTCGATTCGCCTCCACTGCCTGCGGTGTCCAAAACGTTACGTTCAGGACACCAATCTCCTCACGATGTACGGTCACCATGGCTTATCCTCCTAAAAAGCGGTTAAACAAACATTGAATTGTAAAGTACAAACTTTATGTAATATATCACATCACAACCCCTATGTCAATCCCCTATATATTTTATAGTTCTTTGGGCTTTAGTTGACATAAAATGTTAAACGATGTGAAACATTGTAAAAAGTGTGAAACATCGGTTTTAGCCAAAAACCGACAAACATGCGTAAAACATAGGTTTTTCGTGTTTTCCAATTATATTTTGTTTGCTGACAAACTTCTTGCACCTATCTAATTGGACGATAATCTACATGATCTCTATCAAAAAACCCGGATTTATAAAGACGATATATTAATTTATAATCTTCGTGTACTAAGGGATCTCTTCCAATATTTTCTAACCATTCAATAAATTGAACACCTTTGTGACCAATCAATTTTTTATAAAAGAAAGGAACTATGATATTTTTTAATTGACCCAAATCTCTTACTATTAATGTTGCTGTTCTGCCCCTCTGATATATCTTTGGACCGCTAGAATTAAAAGTTTTTAGGGTGGTTTGACGATAAATATATATCTTATTTCTTAAGCCTAATTGATCTTTAATTTTTTTTATTAAGTCTATATCTCTCTCGTTCATCTTTAAAGCAAAAGCTGGTAATTTAACTTTTTCTTTTCCTCTGTATACGGGAACATTACAAAAAGTAAAACATCCTTCTCCATCAATTAAACCTCTTATATAATCGTCTGAAATCGAAAATTCTTGAAATTTGTTTTCCATGTTTCACGATTTACTCATAACTATGTGTTACCATTATAACAATAAATGCTTGTGTGTACGACAAACGTTTGTTATTAAAAAACATGACCAATAAATCCGAAACAGGAAAAATAGGAGAGGATCTGGCTTGTGAATTTTTACAAGATAGGGGATACAAAATTATAGAAAGAAACTTCCGGCAAAAATGGGGGGAACTAGATATTGTGGCAATCGGCAATGACAAAACTCTAGTTTTTATTGAAGTAAAAACAATTCGGCAAAATGATAATACGGCAAACGAGATTTTGCCGGAATATAATCTGACAAACGCAAAATTGAAAAAGACTCAAAGAATTGCCCAACTTTACGCAGGACACAATCAAAATCTTATTTATGAGAATGGGGGATGGAGAATTGATCTGGTGGCAATTACATTGTTTGCCGGCCAACGTCCGCAAATTAATCATTACGAAAATATTTAAACAAAAACCCGCCCCGATAGTCATCGGGACGGGAATTTTTTAAAAATCTTGTCTATGGTAATTTTGATCCCCAAAAGCTGATATTCAATCCGAGCCCTGTAAAACCAACCAATAGAAGAAAGGATCCAAATCCAACCAAGAATATCCAAATTAAAATGTTTGTAATTGATCAAAAAAACTCCTAGCCCAATATTGCCAAAACCAAAAAATGTCCAAAAGAAAAGTCGGAGTCGCAAATGAAACTTGCTCATAATCCCTCCTTAAGGAATAGGAAAGTAAAACAGTTTTCAAACTACTTTCTATATATTACAATATTTTTTAAAAAAAGTCAATGGTGCGCGCTGAGGGAATCGAACCCCCGACCTACTCGATGTAAACGAGTCGCTCTGCCACTAAGCTAAGCGCGCGATGTGCATCCCCTGGGTCTCGAACCCAGAACCTTATCCTTAAGAGGGATCTGCTCTGCCAATTGAGCTAGGGATGCAATGCCCTCGAGAGGAATCGAACCTCTAAATCTAGCTTCGAAGGCTAGCGTTTTATCCGTTAGACTACGAGGGCGACATATCAATCCCCGCACCAAGCCAAGCACTACATTTTTCTACAACGATTAAGCATTAACCAAACTTTTTACCCCAGACAAAGACTTTGATAATGTTTGCTTGATATAAAGAAAAACGGCAAGGCGTTGCAGTGCTCGATCTGGTAACGGGGCAAGCTTTATATTTTTTAGCATTTTTTGACGTTTTCGGCAAATTGTAAATAAGAGCTATTACGGCTATCATCATAAATATAAATGAATCCCATTAGAGACAACCCTTCCATGATTTTTGAAATATTGTTTGATTTTAGATATAAAAATTTAATTGTTATTAAAACGGCTGAGTTACGGTCGCCCTTGGCGACCTGTCTCTAACGGGATGAAAGAAAGAATTGGAGAAAACATAATGCCTAAAAAAACTGAAGCGGAAAAAAGATTTTTGGATAATTTAGAAAAAAGGTTTGCAGAAGCTAAGCCGATAAAAGAAGTCGCGGATAAATTAACCGCGGCTGGTTTTGAACCTTATTTAGTAGGCGGCTGTTTGCGCGATCTTTTATTAGATAAACAACCTAAAGATTGGGATCTTACTACCGGAGCTAAACCAGAAGAAATCTTAAAAGCTTTTCCGGATAGCATCTATGAAAATAAATTTGGAACGGTAGCTATCAAAACTGAATCCGAAGACCCAAAAATGAAAATTGTTGAAGTAACAACTTTCCGCCAAGAAGGAAAATATACTGACAAGCGGCATCCCGACGAAATTACTTTTGCTAAAACCGTGGAAGAAGATTTGTCGCGCCGAGATTTTACTATTAACGCGATGGCTTATGAAGTATCCTCGGACAAAAGGCGAATTAACGGATTAGTTGATCCTTTTGGCGGACAAGCGGATTTAGAAGCTAAAATAATTCGCGCGGTGGGTAATCCCGAAGAACGCTTTGCAGAAGATGCTCTTCGGCTGATGCGCGCTATAAGATTTTCCGCCCAATTAGGTTTCGCTATTGAAGAAAAGACTGCTGACGCGATTAAAAATAAAGCTGGCCTGCTAGAATTTATAGCCAAAGAAAGGATTGCTCAAGAATTAGAAAAACTGCTAATGACCGATAATGCCATGGAGGGAATAATCAATATGGAAAAGTTGGGAATGCTAAAATGTGTTTTGCCAGAACTCCAAGAAGGAGTTGATGTAAATCAAAATAAACATCACCGCTACACAGTTTTTGAACATAACATCAAAGCGCTGGAATATGCAGTTACGAAAAAATTTCCGCTAGAACTTCGCCTGGCCTCGCTCCTTCATGACGTTGGCAAACCTCGAAGCCGGCAATGGAAAGACGATCCTCGTGGAGAAAAAACTTTAAACGGCAAAAAGGGGGATTGGACTTTTTATCAACATCAATACATCGGAGAAAAAATGACAGTGGAAGCGTTAGATCGGCTAAAATTTCCCCGTAAAATGATTGAAAAAATAGCCCTGCTCGTGCGCGAACATATGTTTGTCTATGATCCGGAAATGGTAACGGCTCGGGGAGTAAGAAGGCTAGTAAGCCGAGTAGGCGCAGAAAATGTTGATGATCTGTTGTTGGTTAGGGAAGCAGACCGAATTGGTTCTGGAGTTGCTAAAGCGCAACCATATAGATTGCGACATCTGAAAGCAATGATTGAAAAAGCTAAAAAAGATCCTCTTAGTCCAAAAATGATCGCCATCAAAGGGAACGACATAATGGAACTATTAAAAATAGAACCCGGGCCAAAAATTGGGCAGATTTTAAATATTCTTTTAGATGAAATTTTGGATGATCCGGAATTAAACGAGAAAAAAACTTTAGCGGAACGGACAAAAAAATTGGGTAAATTATCAGAAACGGAATTAAAAAAACTAGCTGATAAAGCCAAAGAAAAAGTGCTGAAAGCCCAAGAACGAATAGATGAAGAAATTAAGAAAAAATATTTTGTTAAATAACATACTCGAAATAAGTTAGTTTTCGGAACCAGAATAATCCTGCTCCAGCAGCAGGATTTTCTTTTCCCTCGGTGATTTTTCGTTCGAATAAAATTTATAACGAACGAACCAAGCAAAATCACCTGCGGGATATTCCTCAAACCAACTTATTTCTTCATTTAAAAAACCGATCCCGGAAATCAATACCGCCTAAAGAATCTTTTTATAAAGATCTAATACCCCTAAAGCCGCAAGAATGATTTCTAGAATTATAAATGCCGCTCCAAGAGTTGCTAAAAACGCGGATGCGTAAATCAACGAAGCAAACAACGCCACATATCCCGCAATCCAAAAGAAAAATTGGGCGCGACCAAAAACGGTAGCCTGTAAATTACCCAAAGTGAAATCCCGCAAATCAAATTCCTCCGCGTCCGCTGGAAGACCTTTTAGATATTTAACCAAAAAATCTTTGAGGGTAAACCAACCCAAAGCGATTTGAAGCGCCCCAATGATCAAAATCACTTCTAAACTTAAAAGCCCGTATCCATAAATTAAATAAGACGCCCAAACTACTAACAAAAGATCTCTAATGTGATCCATCCAAGTTCCTAAAATAGTTACATTGTTATGATTCCGAGCTAATGGACCATCCACAAAATCTGTTAAACCGCCAAGAATTAAAAAAACCATCTGCTCGTATAAATCAGCTTTCAAAAAATAAGACCCAACGGATATAAAAACGACGCCAAAGCCCAAAAAAGTAATATGATTCGCAGTAATGCCAATCTTATAAAGGATGGCGGTAACGGGCCTCAATAAAGCATCCCGCCAACTTTTTTCCAAGGTAGTTAAAAAATCATCCTTGTGCCGGATAATTAATCTTTTAAATTTAGTTTTTTGTTTCTTAAATTCCTCGCTAATTTTTTTCTCTAAGTTTTGATTTTCCATAAGATCATTATATAGTATTAGCTATTAACAAAAGAAATCCTCCTTCGCCCCGCATTGCGGAGCTACGAAGGACAAGGCGGAGCGTAGTATAGTGGTAGTACGCGGGCTTCGGGAGTCCGTAGTCTGGGTTCGATTCCCAGCGCTCCGACCAATTTTATGGGCTTTGCCCCGCACCGAACCCGACATTTCGCTTTTCTACAACGCCTTTTATGAAACCTGATTTTTTTATAAATATCAATCTTTCTTTATCAATCTATGTCTAGAGAAAAGCGGCTTAGGCGTTGCAATGTCGGACCTGCCTGCCGGCAGGCAGGTCTAGTGACGGGGCTTGACAAATTATAACCATTTGCTATAATGTTTCTACAATTAAGATTTGGGTCTTAATTTAATTATTTGTTCTTTGTTAACCACTACTAGTTTTTAAGGAGGTGCCCAATATCCTATTGGTTGGCCAGTTGATTGTTTTTATGATGTAAATCCTTTTTCAGATGCAGTTTAATTTTTTTCAGAAGGAGAACTACCATGAGTAAGACCAATCGCAGGAAGCCCCCCGTCGAAAAGTACGAAGAGCCCGGGGAACGTGAGACTCCGATGACGACTCCGGTCAACGCAGACCCCGTCGTCCAGGAAGTCGTCGTGGCCCCCGTGGCCGCGCCGATCACTCCTCCCGCCGCTCGTGCCGCCACTCCGTACCTGGACACACTCGTGTGTCCTCTGTGCGGAGAACGAAAGTTCCCGTACCAGCTGATGGGCAGCAAGTGCTACCGCCGGTACAGCGAAGAGGCCCGCGTTTCACTCGGAAAGGGAAAATTTCTTTTCCTGAACGTCTGGTTCAAGGAGACGGCGGCGCCTCTGGCCCTAAGGGCGGCCGAGAAGGCGTACAAGGAGGCCGTGGAAACCCACGCCAGCATCCAAAACGCCGCCAGCACGAAGGCTTTCGAAGCCGTGAAAGAGGCAGCTGGGGGACACTACGTCCAACAGCACATCTTTCGGGCGGCAAAACAGGACAAGCAGCAGGAACTCTGGAAGGAGATGGGGGGGAACAGATCCCACTTCAACCTGAAGATGATGGAACGAGCCGTCCAGATGCTGACAGGCATCGTGAACGGAACCATCGATCCGACGCCGATTCCTCGCCCCAAGGAGGAAGCCACCAAGTCTGACCAGACCCCGGCGGAAACGCCGATGGTCCAGTCGGCTGGCAACTAGTAGTATTCAGCCCCGGGAGTAAGCGCGAGATCACAAGTCTCGTAGCTGCTCCCGCGGGCTCTTTTATAAATCTCTAATTAAATTTAGAGGTTGTATCTTTAAGTCTGCGCAACGGATTTAAAGATACGCCCTTTAAAAACTTTTTTTGAAGGATTTTCAGTCAACCTGTTTGCTTTGAAGGAGGTTAGTTTTATGAGTACTGACAGTGAGAATGTTCAAGCTGATAATGATAGTCTTGATTCGGAAAAGCCAGAAACGATTAATCTTGCCGACGCCGGGCAATTTGCTGATGAACTTATTGAGCATTTTCGTGAGCAACGAAGCCATATCGGAAAAGGACATGGCACAAAAAACGAAAGTATCACTGCTTCCAAAAAAGCAATGAGCTTTCTAGAAGAAGGCAGGCTAGAAGAGGCGCGAGCCTCACTTGAATCTTGCGCAAACAGTTTTGACGCAATCTCAGAATTCAATCTCCCAATTTCAGTCAAAGATGAATTGCACAAAGCTGCTGGCCAAGAATTCACTGAAGCCGTAGTAATCTTTAACTATTTTACGGCTTTAATCGGAAAAATCGATCCGGTTTTAGTCAAAATCCCCACTGACCGAGAACTAAACGTACCGCCCAGCGCCTGGCTCGGCGGCATCACAGATGCCACAAGCGAAATTTCTAAAATGCTTCCGTCTTTATTAATCAATCAAGTGGTTGCGGATGAAAAAGCGCTTTATGAAAGGGCCTTAAATATCCTTGAGACTCTTCATAGCTTCCTCCTTAACTTCAGGCAGTGCTATGCAAGGGTGATCAACAACCACTATCGCCCAGGCCAAGGGTTTTTGGAAAAACTTCGTCAACCCGCAATGGCCATACTGCGCATCAAAGAAAGACTAATCAGCCTTAAAGAAAAAGAAAGCTTGAACAAAAAGCTGGATGCCATTCTCAAGGCTAGTTTAGTAAATCAGGACTGAAAAATAGCAATCCCCGTACCGCAAGGTACGGGGATTTTTATATACCAAAATATTTTTTTATCCACGGCTATATTCATCATCGTAGGATTGCCGCGATAGCCTACGGCTACCTCGCAATGACAAAATAATCATAGCGGACAACGCGTCAGGGATTATTTTATAAATGGGTTCAGGAACCCATTTATAAAATAGCTCCCGACGCGATGAGAACTGATTTATTTCAAGAACAAGGCTTTTCGACGAAGGCGTAGATTATTCTACGCCAAGGAGAAGTAACGCAATTATTGAATAAGTCAGCCTCATCCCAAGGAGTTGTTGGCAAAATGAATTATGACTGCGTCATTCGTCCTTGATTTAGATCTACTATATCTTCGTCCTCATTCCTTGTCCTAATTCATTTTTCTCAACAACGCGTCAGGGATTATTTTACAAATGGGTTCCTAGCTCCTCTAATCTCAAAATGAAGATGGCAACCGGTGGGACCGTGAGTATTTCCGGTATTACCTATATAAGCAATCAAATCACCTTGTGAAACATAATCGCCGGCAGAAACCGCATTTTGGCTTGTATGAGCATAACGAGTTAAAACTCCATTGGGATGTTCTATATCTACGTAATGGCCGTAGCCATCATTCCATCCGTATGAAGGAGCGGAAATAATCAACCCTTCGGCCGCGGCATAAATTGGCGTGCCACACGCATTAGCAATATCCACAGCGTTAGTGGGGTGAAGGCGGCCCCAATTCCAACCCGTAGTAGGCAAAATAAAATAGCCGCGCAAATCCGGAAGTTGAGACGTAGAAATAGCCACGGTAGTTTTTTTAACTTTAGCGCCAGGAATAACAAAAGTAGCTGCGCTTAAATTACGGTTATATTTCAAAATTTGGCTAACATCGACGCCATAAAGACTAGCGATAGATTCTGGTGTTTCATCTTCTTGAACCTGATGCAAAACCCCAGAAATAGGCAAAACCACAATTTCTTGTCCCGGTCTAATTAAATTGGCTCGTAAATCCGGATTAGCTAATAAAATAGTATTTAAAGAAATGCCGAAGTTGGCGGCAATTTTAGATAGGGTATCGCCCGCCTGAATCTTATAAACCAATAAACCATCCCGAGTAGGCAATAAATTGCTTAAAGGACTATTAGCGTTCAAAACCGCGGCGCTATCCAAAACCACAAAACCGCCAAAATCTTCATCATTTTCGGAAATCGGAAAATTTAAAAAAGAATCTTCATCTTCTATTAATATGGATTGCGCCAACGCTGGTCCACCCAAAACAAAATTAGATTGATTAGTTCGGCTTAAAAAAATTAAATTAAAAAACGAGGCGCCAATAACAAAAACAACCGGTATGACGGTTGTTCTACTTAACCAATATTTAACTCTCGCTAATTGAATTTTAATGTTTTTAATATACCATAATACCATGACTAAGAACAACGATCTGCCTAACCGGCAGACAGGTCTTAACCCAGCCCAAAAAGAAGCGGTTGACCACAAAGACGGCCCAATTTTGATAGCGGCGGGCGCCGGATCGGGCAAAACTCACACCCTGACTAATAGACTAAAAAAATTGGTAAAAAATGGGGTACGGCCAGAAAACATCCTAGCTATTACTTTTACCAATAAAGCCGCCAATGAAATGCGAGAACGCGTATTCGGCAAGCAAGAAGCCAAAAATAAAAACCAAGGGCCTTTATTTATTGGAACTTTCCACTCACTGGGAGCGCGTATTCTTAAAAAAGAGTCTAAACTCGTAGAGCGAACACCGACTTTCACAATTTTTGACAGCGACGATTCTCTAAGCCTGATCAAGAAATTAATGAAAGAAGCGGACATAGACAAAGAACAATACAGTCCGACGCTTTTACAAAATAAAATATCTACCGTCAAGAATGAAATGATTGATCCTGGCGAATATCTAGATAAAATCGCTTTAAGAATATTTGAAAAATATGAAGCCTCTCTTATAAAAAATAATGGCTTTGATTTTGATGATCTGATAGAGAAAGTAGCTAAAATTTTTGAGACTCATCCCCAAATTTTGGAAAAATACCAAAATGAATTCCGTTATATTTTAGTAGACGAATATCAAGACGTTAATCCCTCACAATATAAATTAGTACGGCTACTTGCCCAAAAACATCAAAACCTAAGCGTAGTGGGGGACGACGCCCAAAGCATTTATGGATTTCGCGGTTCCGATTTCAGAAACTTTCTTAATTTTGAACAAGATTGGCCCAACGCTAAAATCGTAAAATTAGAACAAAACTATCGTTCCGCCGGAAATATTATTACCGCCGCTTCAGCAGTTATTAAAAATAATAAATTTCAAAAACCGAAGGATCTTTGGACAGAAAATCCCGCCGGCAGCTTAATAAAAATCGTGGGGGCAGAAAGCGCGGAAGAAGAAGCGAGTTGGATTGCTGACGCAATCCAGAAATTAGCAATTAGTAATTCGCAATTAAAATCCTCCCGCTCCCAAATTACCAATTACCAATTACCAATTACCGCCGTACTCTATCGCACTAACGCCCAATCCCGCTCTATTGAACAAGAATTTATCGTGCGGCAAATCCCATATAAAATATTCGGGGGGCTAAAATTTTATGAAAGAAAAGAAGTGAAAGATATAGTCGCCGCCTTACGCATTGCTTTTAATCCTCAAGATAGCCTAAGCGCCGAAAGGATTTCAAAAACTTTTAACAAAGATGTGGCGGCGTACCTCAATCAAGAACTGCCAAGATTAGGAAAAGAACTTACTATTCTAGAGTTAATCAATTTCTTCTTAAAAAATTCCCATTATTTTGAATACCTAGACAAACACCATAAAAACTCCAAAGAACGGCAAGAAAACGTAAATGAATTAATAAATTTTGCCTCGGGATTTAAAAATTTAGGCGAATTTCTGGAACGCGTTTCATTGCTCCAATCGGCTGATTCTCCCGCAAAACAGTCAATGATCAATGGCCAAATGTCAGTTGTTAATTTAATGTCCGTTCATTTAGCCAAAGGGCTGGAATTTGGTAACGTCTTTGTGATTGGCTGTAACGAAGGCCTCATACCCCATCAAATGTCTTATGGCTCACAGGATGAACTGGAAGAAGAACGCCGATTAATGTATGTGGCTATGACGCGGGCTAAAAAAGAATTATGCCTGAGTTTTTTCAATATCCCTTCAAGATTTTTATACGAAATTCCTCCGGAGCTGACAGAAACAATCAATCTTTCTCGCGGGAAAAAAGAATTGCCCGACGAAGACGAAATGTATTTAGAAAATTTTTAAATTATGGGGCAAAAATTAGGACAACACTTCTTAATCAATAAGAACGCGATTGAAAAAATTATCGCTGCTTTAGAATTGAAAAATAATGAAACGATTATAGAAATAGGGCCAGGCAAAGGAGCGCTCACTATTCCGCTCTTAAAAGAGTGCGAAAAAATCGGGTGCAAAATAATTGGAATAGAGAAAGACAAAAAAATAGCTCAACAATTAGTAACTGGAAAATGGAAACTGGAAATAATAATCGGCGACGCCTTAAAAATCATTCCTCAATTAGTTTCTAATTACCAATTACCAATTGCTAATTACAAAATCGTTGGCAACATTCCTTATTACATCACCGGAAAATTAATGCGGGTTTTAAGCGAATTAGAAAATAAACCCAGTTTAATAGTTTTAACTATCCAAAAAGAAGTGGCGGAAAGAATCATGGCACAACCGCCAAAAATGAATCTTTTAGCGGCCGCCACGCAATTTTGGGCCGAACCAAAAATTATTGGCTACTTAAAACCATCTGATTTTTCACCGCCGCCAGAAGTAGAATCGGCAATCATAAAATTAACCCCTCGCCTAATTACTAATTACCAATTACCCATGCCTACCGGCAAGCAGGCAATTTCTAATTACTACAAATTGATAAAAATCCTCTTTAAACAACCAAGAAAAACCGCATTAAACAATCTTGTGGATGGGCTGGGGATAAGTAAGTTTAAGGGATTAGAAATTTTGAAAAAAATCGGCCTTTCAGGAGAAGAAAGGCCTCAAAACTTGAATATTAATCAAATAAAACAGCTGTCGGAAATATTATAAAGAAGTTCCGACTATCGTCATAGTGCCAAGATTAGGAACCCGCCGACAATCATCACCCGAATGAATTAAACATTGATTGCCAGTTCCGGGAATATAATTTCCCAATAGCCAAGCGCCGATACGCTTAGTCTGAAGGAACTGATAAAGCAAAGTAGTGGGCGTAAAATGAAAAGAGGCATCACTCGGCGTGCTTAAAATAACAACATGCCCATAACTGCAGGTGCAGGGAATCACTAATAAAATCCGGCCGCCAAAAGGCAAAGTCGGCAAAACTTGCGCTGAAACCTCCGGAGCAAAGCTTAAAAATCTAAATAACCCGACCGCAACCATTATTAGAAAAAAAGAAACTAAAACGGATTTTAAATAAATTGGATTGATAAACATTTAGAAATTGAAGGTTCTTTTAAAAGTGGCTACATTGCTTGATCCATTAACATTCTCTATATAAAACATAACAGGTTGAACAACATTTTTTAAATTAGACTGAAGAACTGCCGCTTCTTCTTTAGATGCAAGATTATAATTTTCGTCATCACCTTTAGTGTGGACATCTATTTCTGCTTGGCTTAATTTAATTTCCGGCTCCTCAAATTTCCAAACAAGAGTCTTGCCATCTGAAGAAGGGAGGCCGGCAACGGAATCAAAAATATTATGAAGAGTATTATTTTCTTTTGTAAATCCTTCGCCATAAATCGTAATAATGGCGCCATCGAAACCAGATTCCGGAACAATACGATCAATTCTTGGCTTTACGGCTTTGGAAGCCGAAACCTTTAGTGAATCCAAATTTAAACCCGGCGGCGCCCCAAAAAACAACTTATTCAGCTTAGCTATGGTCCGCGGGCCGACAAAACCCGTACCGCCCAAAAGCCCCACGGGAATCAAAACATCGTTTTTATGCTTATTTTGAAATTGGATTACCGCTTTTCTGGTTAAAACACCAAAATAATCGGTTTCCTGTCCAAATGAACCGACGCCCGTCTCCGCCACTCTAGTTTCCGGATTGGAATTCAAAAATCTCTGGAGCCAACGAACATCTTCCCCTTTAATTCCAATGGCCAAATTTCTAGAAAAAACGCTGATTTCCGGACGAATCTGGGCGTTAACCACGTTAAAAAGAAAGGCTATTTCTAAAAACAGCAAAGAAAAAGCGGCAAAAACTAAGTGTGGATATCTAAAACCCTGCGTCATCTACTTTATTATAGTATAATTTATTCAATGGGGCCTGCCCCCGATTTTGGGTTATGAAAAAAATTATTGCCTTAACTCTTATCATAGGATCTCTGACTTTCGCCGGACTAATTCTTTTTAATACTCCTTCTTTACCACAACAAAAAAACCTGGCACCAATTTTAGAATCAGCCGCGAAAAATCAAACTGAACAAATCGCTACGGAAGCTAAGCCGCCAAAAAATTCCACCAATCAATTAGCCGAAACAATAGCGAAAGAGCTTTTAAAAGAAAAAAATCCCTCCGGCCTTAAACCTGTTGATCCGGAAAAAATTATCAATGAAGTTTTTAAAAACGGCATCACGAATTTTGATGTCAGCATCATTAATCCTGATATCAAGATGGCTGATTTAAAAATCAGCTCGGATAATAGCGAAGCCGCAATCAAAAATTACGCTTTAAATTTTAAAAAAATCCTGGCTCAATACGCGCCAACCGGAAGGCCGCAAAACTACGACGCTTCATTAGAGGATTTAAAAATCCTGCTGGGTTTTTACACCAATTCCCTGCCGGAACTTTATCAAATAGACGTGCCGCCGCAACTCGCCCAACTGCACCGAGAAGGCCTGAAAGTTTTTCAAGCGGAAAAAAATGTTTTGGAAAAACTGGTGAACAGCAATAATGATCCGGTGGGCGCGATTCTCGTTATGGAAATGCTGCCGGTTCTAGATATTCAGCTCACGGAATTTATCAATGGAAAAATTAACAAACTTTAAATAAATGAGCTCGAGGTTTAAAAATAAAACAGCAAAAGTTTTAGCGCTCATTTCCTTAACCGGAATTATTACCGCGTCTTTACTGCTGCCGATTCAAAGCTTCGCGTTATTCAAACTTCTACCCGAAAGCCCGGGAGAAGCGGCAACTGGCGGCGCCATTGCCGTTGGAGCCGCAGCAGCGGGCGGCGCGGAATTTGGCGGCGGATTATTAGGAGGGGGCGCCGCAGCCGCCGCGCCAGCAGCCGCTCCTGCCGCAGGAGGCACAGCGGCGGCAGCCGGTAGTGGAGCAGTGGGAGCGGCTGGAGCGGCCGCCGGATTAGTAGTGCCAGTTTTTGACGGCGCTGTTTTGACTGCCGTAACTGCCGCTCAAATCACTGATACCTTAGTAAAAATAAGCCAATGGAGTTTTGAATCCCTTTTTAAGCAAATGCTAGCCCTACTTAAAAAGAAAATTTTAGATATGATGGTGGATCAAATAGTGATGTGGATTCAAGGAGGGGGCGAGCCAAAATTCGTCAGTGACTGGGGAGGGCTACTAAAAGACGCGGCTAATGAAGCCACTGGAAATTTCATCAATGCGGTTGGATTAACTCAACTTTGCGAACCGCTCGGCGGAGGGCTAGCTGGAAATCTTAAAATTGCCGTTCAAGCCAGTTTAATACCAGTTAAAAAATTCAGCGAGCGGGCAAGATGCACACTAAAAGATATAGTGACTAATGTTGAGGACTTTGCTACAGATTTCCATTCCGGCGGCTGGTTAGCTTATTCGGAATCCTGGGAACCTCAAAATAATTATTTCGGGCTAGTGATTATGGCCTCCGCCGAACTGGAAGACCAACAATCAAAAGCTTCTGGCGCCATTTGGAGCGAAGCAGTTGCCGGCGCGGGATTTTTATCAACAAAAAAATGCGCGGAGTTGAAATCACCGGGAGAGCTCAATGATGATTATGATTTAATCAGAAGGCGAAATGAATTGAACAGGCTAGTAGAAGAAGGAAAAGCAACAATTGATAATCTTTCACCTGAACTTTGCAAACGATATGAAATCACTACGCCCGGGAAAACCGTTGGGGACGCCGTGGCCAAAGCTGTTGGCGCCGACATTGACTTTTTAGTC
>Ga0156045_115_pt3 | contig 26924 bp, 34 predicted proteins | sample RifCSPlowO2_02_FD_107698 | JGI IMG/M metagenome (GOLD analysis project Ga0156045, IMG submission 107698) | Candidatus Harrisonbacteria bacterium RIFCSPLOWO2_02_FULL_41_13b | reverse complement strand
AAAGGAGTTAAAAAGTTTGTATAAAGCAATGCGGGCTATTTTAGTCAAGGCGATTAAGTTGCGTGGCACTTCTAGTAGTGATTTTAGAGATACTGCAGGCGAGAAAGGAGGTTATGCCGATTATTTATTAGTTTATCAGCGAGAAGGCGAGCCGTGTTTAAGATGCAAAACTAAAATTAAAAGAATAAAAATTGGGGGAAGGTCCGCTCATTTTTGCTCGAAATGCCAGAAATAAAAAATCCCCCGACGTACGTCGGGGGATTTTACTTTTCTTCTTTTTTGGAAAATTGAAGACTTAATACAACCAGAACAACAGTGATGATGACAGCATAGAAGAATTTAGCGATTAGCCCGTTGTTGACGCCGAAAAGTTTTTCTAGCAGGGCTTTAACAGCTTCATTCCAAGCAAGCGCGACCACTACGCTTAACGCAGTTACGAAAGAAGTGGTAATTCTCTCAAAAAATTCATTACCAACTTTTCTTAACGCCTTTTCAATATCTTCTACTTTCGGTTTTTCGTCTGGCTGCCTGATTGGGTTTTCATTTTCCATAAGTCCTCCCTAAATCAAATTTCAGAAATTTGATCGGACGAACAATTTGCGAAGCAAATTGTTTTAGCCTTTTCAATTTTAAAGAGCCGAAGAAAATTATAATATTTTTAGATTTTATTTTCTAGTATAATGAAGTTATGTTGATTTATCTTTATGGTCCTGATTCTTATCGCCTTCAAGAAAAATTGCGGAGCATTATGGAGGAATATAAGAAAAAGCACTCCGGTTTAACTATTGAATATTTTGATTTTGCCACAGGAGATGAGGTTTGGGAAAAGTTTAAAGAATTTATCGGGAGCCAGTCGCTTTTTGGCGGATCTCGCTTGGCAATAACTTCTAATTGCGCTAATGAAAAAGAAAAAGCTGAATTTTTGAAGAATTTTTCTGACCACAAAACCGCCTCTTTGATTATTATTGCTGAGAAGCCGCTGGGAAAAGATTTTAGTTTTTTATTGAAAAAGCCAGTTTTGTCGCAAGGCTTTGAATTATTAAATGGCGCGCAAACAGTTTCATTTATTAAGAAAGAAGCGGAAAAAAGAAAGTTAAAATTATTGCCGGAAACCATCAACGCTCTTATTCAGGCTAACGGCTCTGATTTGTGGGGAATTATTCGGGAGATAGAGAAAATTGTTTTAGGCGGAGAAGTGGGCCAGACTGTAACCGTTCCGGATTTTTTTGCGATGATTAGCAAGTTGTCTGGCCGCGCGCCGTTTTCTTTAAAAATTTCCGCCCTCACTTGGCTCTTAGAAACTGATGACGCTGCGAAAGTTTTTAATATGGTATCCGCCTTCACTAAAGTTACGGCGGACAAAGTAAAAATGGCCGATTACGATGTGGCCATTAAATCGGGAAAGTTAGAGTATGAAGAGGCACTTTTGGACCTAGTGATTAGTAGTTAGCGACTAGCGATTAGTCTTTTTGGCTAGGATTTTGCTGAGCCTAGATTTTAAGCGAGATGCTTTATTTTTGGGGATGACATTAGTTTTAGCGGTTTTATCCAGTTGTTTATAAACCAAAGAAAGAGATTTTGCCGAAGGAGCTTTTTTATAATCTTTAATAGCCGCCTTAAGGGCTTTGGCTTTAAAAAGGTTTTCTATCCTTCGTTTTGCGCTTTGGCGAAGGGCTTTTTTAGCTGACGCGGTAATTGGCATATTTTAGGGTATAGGGTTTAGGGTATAGCGGGAAGGCTGTTTGGTCAAGGGGTATTGACAAAATTGGAAATAGGTGTATAATGTATCAACATAGTTAGCACTTTGTTTTTAAATATTTTTTCGGGATAACCTAGTATTAAGGAGGTGATTTATGGCTAAGCCGAAAAACAGAGGCTCGGGCGCTCTTAAGCAGGAGCAGGGCAAGAAGGTCGGCGGCGGTGCGGGGAAGAAGAAGGCATATCGGAGTCGCTACTACGATTCCACCTACGCCGAGAAGAAGCTTAAGCGGCTTCTTCGGTCCAACGGGCCGAAGGCGGCTCTGGAGTGGGCCGAGGCTCACCAGAAGGATCACTCGGCGATGTGGGCGCTGGATCGCCTTTCGAAATCCGAGGGTCCGAGCGACAACAGCGATGCCACCAAGATCGGTCGGCTCGCCACGGAAGCCATGCAGTGAAGTATAGATCCCTCGTCAAGCGTAAGCTTGGCGGGGGATTTTTTAGATAGAACCAGATTGAATAGAGTCGCGGATAGGCTTTCTAATAGTAGTAGGCGTGATATCCAATTTTTTATTAGATCGTTCTTGGATTTTTCTTCGCCGTTCGGTTTCTTGAATCAATCTTTTTATAGAACCAGTTAAAAGATCGGCATACAAAAATACTTGACCGTTGGTAGAACGAGCCGCTCGGCCAGCCATCTGCATTAAGCCACGGTAGTTTCTTAAAAATCCTTCTCGGTCTGCGTCTAAAATTGCCACCAAGCTGACTTCCGGCAGGTCCAAACCTTCTCGTAAAAGATTTACTCCGACTACCACATCTATTTCGCCGCTTCGGAGAGCGTTTAAAATTATCGGTCGATTGAGGGTTTTTATTTCTGAATGGAGATATTTTGCTTTAATATTATTTTCCAAAAGAAATTCGGTCAGGTCTTCAGCGGAGCGCTTGGTTAAAGTTAGGGCTAAAACGCGCTCATTGACAGCAATGCGTTTTCGAATCGCTTCTAAAAGATGCCGGACTTGCTGGGTGGCCGGGCGCACAAAAATTTTGGGTTCTAAAATGCCAGTTGGCCGGACTAATTGTTCAGCTATTTGTTCAGAGCCTTCCAATTCATAGGGACCGGGCGTTGCGGACACATAAATAGTTTGGCGGATTTTATCCTCAAATTCATTAAAAGTTAAAGGCCGATTGTCTAAAGCCGAAGGCAAACGAAAGCCATAATTGATTAAGGCGTTTTTTCTTTGCCGGTCGCCGATAGACATTGCATTAAGCTGGGGCATAGCAATATGCGACTCATCAATAAAAAGTAAAAATGGTTTCGGCAGATAATCTATTAAAGTAAGCGGCGGTTCGCCGGGTTTGCGGAATCCTAGGTGGCGAGAATAATTTTCAATGCCGTTAACATAGCCCTTTTTGTCCAGCATTTCTAAGTCCAGAAGAACGCGTTTTTCCAGCCGTTCGGCCTCCTCAAATTTATTTGCCGATTGAAGTTCTTCTATCCGTTCTTCCATTTCCATGCGGATATTGCGAAGCGCTAATTTTAATTTTCCTTGAGGCGCGATCCAGAACTTAGAGGGATAAATTACTAAAGAATTAAGAATTACGAATTGGGAATTATGAACCTTTGTAATTTTATTTATTTTTTTCTTGTCCAAATAAATTTCAAGGATCTCCCCAGTTACTAGATGAATAAATAGTTTGTTAGCCGTAATTTTAAATTGGCCAAGTTTAGGGTCGGTTGTCACTTTCTCATATTGAAGATAATTGAGGTGCCGGCTTAAGTCTTGAAGAGAAATTGTTTGCCCGAGTTTTAATTCTAGGCGGGCGCGTTGGTATTCATTAGGGTCGCCGATTCCGTAGATGCAGGAAACCGAAGCAATGACAATCGTATCTTTTTTGGAAAGCACGCTTTGAATAGCGGCGTGGCGAAGCTTGTCTATTTCTTCATTGATGCGCGCGTCTTTTTGGATGTAGGTTTTGCTTTGGGGAATATAAGCTTCCGGTTGGTAGTAATCGTAATAAGAAACAAAATAATGGACGGCATTCTCCGGAAAAAATTCTTTGAATTCCTGATAAAGCTGGGAAGCCAAAGTTTTATTAGGAGAAATTATTAAAGTTGGCAAGTTAGCCTTCTCTATAATAGAGGCCATGGTAAAAGTTTTTCCGGATCCGGTTATGCCCAGAAGCGTTTGTTTTTTCTGGCCAGCTTCTAAGCCGGATAAAATTTTTTCAATCGCTCTAGGCTGATCGCCGGTCGGTTTAAATGTAGATACGAGTTTGAACATGTTATTGGTTAGTGACTAGTGACTAGTGACTAGTGGCTTATATATACTTAGGGTATATGCTTTATTCTTTGTCCGGCCAGTTAGTGGCTAAAAAAAATGGCTTTCTTATTCTTGAAACCGCGGGTATTGCTTTTAAGGTTTTGGTTTCTCCGCGCGCGCTCCAGAGTTTACCGCAGAATGGATCGCAAATCAAGGTTTTTTGTTCATTGTTTAGCCGCGAGAGCGCGCCTTTTGATCTTTTTGGTTTTTTGACCGAACAGGAACTGTATCTTTTTGAAAGATTAAACACCGTGAACGGCGTTGGCCCGAAGACGGCGATGTCGGTTTTAAGCGTGGCGCCGATTGATCAATTGGCGGCGGCGATTAATGCCGGCAAAATTGATTTACTCACTAAAGCTTCAGGCATTGGCAAGAAAACTGCCGAACGGCTAGTGTTGGATCTTAAAGGAAAATTAGAAATGTCCGGTGGCGTTGCTGAAGCTCAAACGCTTCAATTGATGGAATCGGATACGGAGCTGGAAGAAACTTTAGTGGGATTCGGTTATACCAAACAACAGGCCAAATCCGCGGTTGGGAAAATTGATCTGTCCATTATCGGTTTTAAGGAACGTTTAAGAGAAGCTTTGAAGAAAGCCAAGGCTTAGATGATTAATTACTTAAAAAATATCTATCATTATGTTCTAGCTTGGGCTGGCAGTATTCTTTATTGGTTTCCTTCGCGGGAGATTTTTGTTTTGGGGGTGACGGGCACAAAAGGAAAGTCCACGACCGTGGAGTTGATTAACGCGATACTGGAAGCCGCCGGCAAGAAAACCGCTTTAGTTTCTTCTTTGCGTTTTAAAATCGGCAGTCAATCTATCAAAAATGACACCTCTATGACCATGCCCGGACGGTTTTTTATTCAGAAGAAATTGCGGGAAGCGGTAAATGCCGGCTGCGAATATTTTTTAATAGAAGTGACTTCGCAGGGGATTCTTCAGCATCGCCATCGGTTTATTGATTTTGACGCCGCTCTATTTACCAATGTTCATCCAGAACATATTGAAGCGCACGGTTCTTTTGAAAATTATCGGCAAACTAAAGCCAGTTTTTTTGAATACGTGGCACATAAGTCTAAAAAGCCCCAGAAATTTTTCTTGATGAACGAAGACGATCCGTCAAAAAGTTATTTTGTTCACGCCGTAAACGGTTCAGGAAAAGTGTTTTATTTCGGCCGCGAGCATTTTATTGATAAAGATTTAGATAAAATGAAAATCGCCGATTGGTTTTTGAATAATTTTAACCTTGAAAATGCGGCGGCGGCTACGGCTTTTGCCAAGGCACGGAATATTGATTGGCAGGCGATTACAAAAGTTCTTTCTAAATTTGGCGGTATCCCCGGCCGATTGGAGGTTTTAAAAGAGAAGCCATTTAAAGTTGTAATTGATTACGCGCATACGCCGGATTCTTTAGAAAAAGTGTATGAGGCTTTATCAGCCTCCGTTCGAAGTTCTAAGTTCAAAGTTCAAAAGTTAATTTGTGTTCTTGGCGCTGCTGGCGGTGGGCGGGATAAATGGAAGCGGCCGGTAATGGGGAAAATTGCGGCGCATTATTGCAAGGATATTATTTTAACGAATGAGGATCCATATGACGAAAATCCAGAAACGATTTTAAAAGAAATAGAATCTGGATTTTCGCAAATTCCAAATCCTAAATTCCAAATCCTAAAAAATTATTGGAAAATTTTGGATAGGAAAGAAGCAATTAAAAAAGCTATTTCTTTGGCGAAAGCTGGCGACACAGTGATCATTACCGGAAAAGGAAGCGAGTCTTGGCTGCATATGGCGGGCGGAAAGAAAATTGCTTGGGACGAGAAGCGCGTAGTTGAGGAGATTTTGAGGAAGTGAGCAATTTTTATACTTTCGGGCAGTTGTCTTCAAGACACGGAGTTCGTCCCATCCTGCGTGGGACAAGCTCCTCACTCTCGGCGCGCGGTCTTTCGGAAAAAGGTTATAACGAAAGACACCTAGCCGCGCGCCTGCGAGACGGTTTTTCAGACAACCTGCCCTCAAATCAAAATCGGAGTCAGAGTCAGTCATTAGACAACCCGGTTTTTTTATAGTAACTTAGTAGTGGTTTTTTGAAAGGGAGGAGCTAATGAAAAAATATAAGGTGGACTTTGATTTGGTGGGATTGGAAATTCGGAATAAAAAAGTAATTTGGTATTTAGCCGAGGGCGTGCCTACGCTTGAAGAAATTAACTCGGCAGCCGCTACAGAATTTATTGGAATTTCGTTAGAGCGATTGAAATTTCATTTTAGTTTTTTTTCGGAGCAGAAAGGACTTTTTGCTTTAAATACAATGGTTATGACGGATTTTAATGGGGCTTGACATATTAATAGTTTATATGCTATTATATAATAATAATTTGTTTTGATTGTTCTTTTAATCTCGGTTTTTGAAAAAGAGGTGACTTATGGTCAAGAAAACGAAGATGCCGAGGGGGGAGCTTCTCCGGATGATCGCGGAGAACAAGGTCATGCAGACGGGCGCGATCATCCACGGCCGTGGCATCAACGTGAAAGCGTTTGCCGAGGAGGCGCGCTCTCGCGGCCTTCTCACGCTTGGCCTTTCGGGAAGAACCGAGTTGTACGCTCGGAAGTAGTCTCATAGCCGCCGGTATCTTAACGGATATCGGCGGCTTTTTATTTTTTGTGATAAAATTTATTAGAATGAGAATAACTTTTCACGGCGGCGCTGGGACAGTGACGGGCGCCAATTATTTATTAGAAAGCGCGGGAGATAAAATTTTAGTGGATTGTGGTTTGCATCAGGGCGGCGGATTTTCGGAAAAACAAAACTGGGAAGATTTTCCTTATAATCCGAAAGAAATTGCCGCGGTTTTTGTTACTCACGCCCATATTGATCACACGGGTTTGTTGCCAAAATTAGTGAAGCAGGGGTTTCACGGCAAGATTTATTCTACGCCGCCTACCCGCGCTTTTGCTCAAGAACTTCTTTTGGATTCCGAGCATATTCTTATGCAGGAAGCGGAGCGCTTTAAAAAAGCTCCAATTTATGGCGTTCGGGATGTTGAAGAATTAATGGCGAAATGGGATGGCGTTGAGTATCACGTGCCTTTTAGAGTGGGTTCTTTTACGATTACTTTTTATAATGCTGGCCATATTTTAGGATCTAGTTTTATTTTAATTGAGTCGGAAGGCCGGCGGATAATTTTTTCTGGAGATTTAGGGAATTCCCCGGCGCCGATTATCGGCAGCCGAGAGAATTTTACGGAACACGTTGATTATTGCTTGATTGAATCTACTTATGGTGATCGGATTCACGAAAACGTGGATATGCGCAAAGAAATTATTGAGGACCTCATTGAAGATACCGTTAAAGCGGGCGGGGTTTTGATGATACCGGCTTTTGCCATGGAGCGCAGCCAGGAATTGCTTTTTGAGCTTAATGAATTGGCGGAACACGGCCGGATTCCGAGAATTCCTATTTTCGTGGATAGCCCCTTAGCAATTAAATTAACCGAGGTTTATAAAAAATATGAAAGTTATTTTGATCAAGAGACCAGGCAAATTATTAAAGGTGGCGACTCAATTTTTAGTTTTCCTGGATTAAAAATGACTCCCACTACCGATGAGTCAAAAGCTATTAACGATGTTAAACCGCCGAAAGTTATTATTGCCGGATCAGGAATGTCCCATGCCGGAAGAATTTTACACCATGAGCGGCGTTATCTTTCTGATCCTAAAAGCACTTTATTAATAGTAGGTTATCAAGCTCAAGGATCATTGGGGCGGCTAATTTTAGACGGCGCTAAAAGCGTGAAAATGTTCGGCGAGGAGGTGCCGGTGCGTTGTCGGATTGTCAGCGCTAGCGGTTATTCAGCGCACGCAGATCAACCACAGCTTTTGAGTTGGTTAAAACCGATGAAATTTTCATTAAAAAGGGTGTTTGTAGTTCAAGGCGAGGAGCAATCTAGTTTAGTGTTGGCGCAGAAGATTAGGGATGAGTTAGCGGTTGACGCGGATATCCCCAAGTCCGGAGAAGCAATAGATTTGGTATAATAACTTTACTTAAGGATTATGAAAAAAATTAATCTTAGTAATAACTTAAAATATAAGATTTGTATTTCTGGAGCGGCGGAAACCGGCCATTGCGCGATAGATGCCCATGAAAAAGCAGAAAAGTTGGGCCAAGAGATAGCTGGGGCTGGAATGATTTTATTAACTGGAGCTACTACCGGCATTCCCTATTGGGCTGCCAAAGGCGCGAAAGAGGCTGGTGGCATAGTGATTGGCCTTTCGCCGGCGGCTTCAGAACAGGCGCATATAAAAGTTTATCGCCTTCCTACCGATTATCATGATTTAATTATTCATACCGGATTTGATTATTCTGGGCGAAACTTGCTTTTAGTTCGTTCGGCAGACGCAGTAATAATAGCTTGCGGCAGGATGGGAACATTGAATGAGTTTACGATCGCTTTTGAAGATCAGAAGCCGATCGGCATTTTGGAAGGAACGGGCGGGATGGCAGATGAAATTCGGGGTATAATTGAGAAAGCTCATCGAGGACCCGGAAAAATAGTTTTTTCTTCTGATCCCAAAGAATTATTAAAAAAATTAGTTGATATCATAAAAATAGAAAAGGAAAAGAATCATAATGGCGGTTAAAATAAATTCCATACATAATGCTTATGTATGGGACAAAGGGGCGAACCGTCTACAAAATTATTAATATGAAAAAAGTTTTAAAAACCAAAAAGAAGCTGGTAAAAAAAGTTGCTAAGAAAGTTGTTAAAGAAAAGCCGATTGGCAAGGTTACCCATTATTATGGCGGAATTGGTGTAGCGATTGTAAAATTTAATAAAGCAGTTAAAAAAGAAGAAAAAGTTTGTTTCTACAATTCTTCTGGAGAGTTTGATCAAGTGATAGGTTCAATGCAGTTTGACCATAAAGATATTGTGGTGGCAAAAAAAGGACAGGAAGTTGGTATTAAAGTTGATCAAAAGGTTCGTGAAGGAGATGAGATTTACGCGGCAAAATAGCATATGGATTTTTTAGGAGGAGAAAATCTAGAAATCTTTGGGCAATTGGCGTTGGCGGTTTTGTTGGGATCGTTGGTGGGTTTGGAACGCGAGCTGGCTCGTAAAAAAGCTGGAATGCGCACTTTTGCGCTCGTGGCTTTGGGTTCTTGCCTGTTTTCCATAATTTCTAAATTAGCTTTTAAAGAATTTTGGGGGGTACCGGGGTTTGATCCGTCCCGCATCGCTTCTCAGGTGGTAGTTGGTATTGGTTTTATCGGCGCTGGTTCAATTATTTTTTATCAGTCTAATGTTCGCGGCCTGACTACGGCGGCTGGGTTATGGGTGTCTGCGGCCATTGGAATGGCGATTGGTTTTAAGTTGTACGCCATTGGAATTTTCGCCGCTTTATTAACCATTTTGGTTTTAGTTTTGCTTTGGATTTTTGAAGTAAAAATAGTGAAAAAAACAGCTTTTGTTCGCAATGGGGAAGAAAGCGATCTTTCAGGTTAGTCTTTTAGCGGGCACCATCATTGGCGCGGGCGTTTTTGCCTTGCCTTTTGTTTTTAATACGGTAGGCGTAGGCGCTGGTTTTTTCTATTTAGTTTTGGGGGCGATTGTTTTTACGATAATTCATTTAATGTATGCCGATGTAGTAATGCGCACTGCCGGTGAGCACCGATTTTTAGGATATGCTGGAATTTATCTTGGTCGGCAATCTTTTTTGCCGATTCTTTTGATGACCGTAGTGGAAACAGTTTTTGTTTTGGCAATTTATTTGATTCTCTCTAAGAGTTTTAGCCAATTGGTGAATTTTCCGGGTGGAGATTTGGAGGCAGTATTATTCTTTTGGTTTGTCAGTTCGCTTTCTATTTTCTTGGGGTTGAGGAAAATTGCTATTTTAGAATTATTGGCTACGGCGGGAATGATTATGATTATCGGTTTAGTTTTTCTTTGGGGTTTAGGAGTTTTAGATCAATTCAAATTTGGAGGATTTGTTTTAGACTGGAAAATTTTATTTTTACCTTTAGGGCCGGTTTTATTTTCGCTTTCAGGCCGCGTGGCTGTGCCATCGTTAGTGTCTTATGATTCAGACAAAAAATCTGTGCGCAATTCAATTATTATTGGAACATTTTTGCCAGCAATAGTTTACGGACTTTTTGTTTTAAGTGTTCTGGGGCTGTCTTTGAATGTTTCGGAAGACGCGGTTTCGGGTTTAGTTGGCCAGATTCCAGATTTTGGAATGATTTTGATTGGTGTTTTTGGCCTTTTGTCGCTGTGGACCTCTTATATTGCGGTTGGTTTTGATGTTTTTAAGAGTTTTTTGCAAGATTTGCGGTTGTCTAAATGGGTTGCTCCGGCCTTGATTGCTTTCGGCCCATTAGTAGTTTATTTCTTTAGTTCACAGAGCTTTATTTATCTAGTGAGTTTAGTGGGAGGATTTTTTCTTGCTCTGGAGTCTTTGTTGATTATTTTAATGTGGTTAAGGGTAGACAAGATTGCTCCCAAGCCAAGAATTTTTATGAAGAATTTGCCTGCGCCAATGGTGGCTCTGACGGCTTTAGTTTTTTTGGCGGCACTAGGATATGAGGTGGCAAGGATATTTTTGGACTAGAGAAAATGGCGAACATTTTTAAAAGATCTTATAACGTAAATCTTCCTAAGTCGCGAAGTGAGGCGGAAGAATTTGGACCCGGTAAAAAGGGACTAGTTATGTGTCAGAATTGCGATTCTACTTATTTTAAAAAATCCTGGCATCATGATCTAGAAAATGTTGAGGTTTCTGAAAAAAAGGATGTGCCGATTAGATTTGTTTTATGTCCGGCGTGCCAGATGATTAAAAATAAGCAATATGAAGGTAGGATTGTGATTAAAAATGTTCCGGAAAAATCTATGGTTAAATTGGAAGAGTTGATTAATGGATTTTGCCGCCGAGCTTATGAGCGGGATCCAATGGATCGGCTGATAGAAATTAAAAAAACCCGTTCGGCAGGCTCCCGCCTACGTCAAGGCTTCGGCGGGCAGGCAGGGCAAGTCTTCTCGGAGTGGATTGTTACTACTACTGAGAATCAATTAGCGAATAAACTGGCCCAGAAAATTAAATCCAGCTTTAGCGGCGTAAAAACCAAGACCAAATTTAATAAAGAACCCAGCGATGTGGTAGGGGTGGTTGTAGATTTTTAATTTTTTGGTATTGAAAAAGTTTTTTTGAAGAAGCCGTCTCCAATATAGGAGGGCAGTTTTTTATTTATAGATGAATCGTGCTATCCTATAGGATAGCACTGGATTATTGAGGTATTATTAAATTTTATGAAAAAAGAACAACGTAAAAAAATCTTTATGGGACGCCAAGCAGAAAAATGGCAAGAGCAATTATGGAAAAAATTACTTTATCGTCTTTCGCAAACCCGTTCAAAAGAGGCAGTTGAATATATTCTTACAAAATTGTTAAGTAATCATGAAAAAAGAATTTTACTTAAACGGCTGGCAGTTATGACACTTATTAAATCCAGGCGTTCTTATCGGGAAATAAGCGAGATCTTATGGCTTTCTCCAAATACAGTTAGCATGATTAAGAAGAATTTTTTTGATTCAACTCTTCAGCATGTGAGTTATTATGCATCACGCAAGAAAAATATACGCTTAGGCAGCAAGCACAGTTCTTCGGATTTATCCTTTAATAACTCTGTTCTTGTTGAAATCATAGATGGTTTTTTTTGATATTTTTACAAAAAAAGGATTGGGTGTATTGGGGGATAGGTAAAAACCCTAGGTGCTATCCTATAGGATAGCACCTAGGGTTTTAAAGATGCGGGTGAAGGCTGATTGACAGATTGAGATTAGATGTGTTAAAATCTCTTTTGGTAATTTAACAATGGCTTGTCGGCTTCAGCGCGTAGCTGAACTAGACGAGCCGCAATCCGCTGATTAGCGGAAAGGAGGGTGTCATGACGCGAAAACGTGTCAACGACGCTCAGTATGGGGCATTGTGGCGGCGGCTCAAAGAAGTTGCTCGGAGAGTAGATGAAGAGACGCTCTCGTTTGAGAGGACGATGACGGAGCTTCAGGAAATAATTGAGCTGGACGGACAGGTTATCACCGTCTTCATTAACCCAGCCAAGCCTTTCCTCCAAGACATGACCCAAGAAGGTTGGGAGCTTCTGAAAGACGTGAAGTACGAAGCTGGCGAAGTTCAGCTGGAACTCAAAGAGTTCCTCAAGCCAGGTGAAACCTCGGTCAAAGGAGATGTGATGGCCGAACGCGCCATAGAACTCAACGCCAACCTCGGCCAGAAACATGCAGAATATCTACTGGAGAATCAGCATCTGATTCCCGTAGAATTCAGAAAGTTCTATCTGACATTTCCTGGTACAGTTTGGCAGGTTTCGGATGGTCGTTTCGTCCCGTACCTCTATTGGCGCGGTGAGCGGTGGTTTCTGAATTTCTTTTGGCTCGAGCGTGATTGGGATGGTCTTGGTCGGCTCCTGAGTCTTCGCAAGCCTGCCTGCCGGTAGGCAGGTAGCTCCATCTGGAGTTCTGGTTTTCTGGTTTCTTTGTCTCTCTGCGGCTTGTCCGCAGAGAGACTTTTTATAATGTTAAAATTAAATCAATGGAATTAGCGAGATTTTTTTTCTATTTATTTTTAGTTTCTCTTCCTTTTGGGACGCGGGTTTTGGTTTATCAGTTTACAACGGGGTTTCATGAATATGAGGCGGTGTTTTTATATGCCAGCGATGTTTTTCTTTCTTTGTTTTTGGCAGCTTTTTGGATTTTTAATCCAACTCCTTCGAAGAAACGAGGTTCTTTTGCTCCAGCGGCAAAAGCCCTCTCAGTCCTCGGCGCAATTTTGCGACCAAGCAAATTGCGCCTCTCGGACCTGTCTGCCGGCAGGCAGGTGCTCTTCTCAGGAGTATGGCTTAAGCCAAAAAGCTTATTAATAATATTTTTAGTGCTTGCTGGCTTATCTATTGTTTGGAGTTGGAACGAGGGGTTAGCAATCTATAATTTTGGGAGATTGGCGCTGTTAGTTTTACTGGCCTTGGCAGTGGTGAAAATTTTGAAAGAGGGATTGATTAAGTTAGAAAATATTTTTGCGATTATTGTTGGGTCGGCGGTTTTGCAATCTTTAATCGGTTTTTTGCAATTTTTAAAACAATCTAGTTTGGGTTTGGGATTTTTAGGAGAATCGGTTTTAGGGCCGTTTATTGGGGGAACAGCCAAGATTATTGTTGAAGGCGCGCCGATAATGCGCGCTTATGGAACTTTTCCGCATCCGAATGTCTTAGCCGCTTTTTTATTATTAGGATTATTGAGCAGCTATTACTTGTATTTAAAATATCGACATCCGATGTCCATAGTTGGGATTTTTATCATTCTGTTGGGATTAGTTTTAACTTTTTCTCGCACCGCGTGGCTAATCGCAATTTTATTATCATTCTTAGTTCTAGGTTCCAGGTTCTTAGTTAAAAGCCATCGTAAGCAGGCGATGGTTTTATCAGCGATTCTATTTTCTATTTTTTGTTTTCTAGTTTTTAGCTTGTCGTCTTTTATTTTATCTCGCGCTCAAATTGCCGCAGACGAGCCATCAGTTAGTTATCGTTTGGCCTATAACCAATTGGGTTTAGATCTTTCTAAGGCTAATCCTTTAGGAATAGGCATTGGCAACCAGGTTTTATATTCAGTAAAAAACGGGCATACGAATAGCGCGCCTTCGCCTGACGGCTTCGGCAACACGAATGCGCCCACTCGAATTACAGAAAATTTTTACGAAAAATTCGGAATGGATCAAGTTTGGCAATGGCAGCCGATACACAATATTTATTTATTGATAGCTTCAGAGATTGGAGTTTTTGGGTTACTGGCGTTTTTGATTTTTCTTATAACATTGTTATTTGGGATTTGGGATTTGCCGCCTCGTTACCACACGGCGAGCCTCGCCTTTGGCGGGGGATTTGGGATTTCCCAAGTAATGCTAATAACATTATTGGGTTTTGGGTTAGCAGATCATTTCCTTTGGACTCTTCAGTCGGGAAGATTGATGTTGTGGCTGGTTATCGGTATATTGATGTCGATAAGTCGCGCCCATAGCACAATGGATAGTGTGTATCCCTCCGAAGGATGAGATTGTGGTTCGATTCCACATGGGCGCATCTAATTTATTATTATGACTTTCAAAAGAGCGTTTTTGCACGCCTTAGAATGGCGACTCATTGCGGCCACAATTGATTTCGTTGTGGTGTACTTAGTAACCGGAAGAATAGTATTTTCTTTAGGGGTTTCTGGGGCGTCCAATATTATACGTACCATTGTTCATGTTTTTTGGGTGAAATATCGCGCTGCTAAAAAGAATGATTCTTATTAGCATAAAATTTTGATTTGTGCTTAAATTTTGAAAGTATTTCAGTTCTTTTAATTTGAGAAAGGAGTCGCCTGTGATTAAAGTTCGTTTGATTGCGGCGAGTTTGGTTTTTCTGGCATCTAGCGGTTGCGGAATTTTTCTGCCACCAGTGCCGCGGGAAATACCAACTTATGTAAATTATAGCGCGGAAGGCGTTTTTCTAGCTGGTGCCGCAAAAGTTGAGATTACTCCAACCGATTCTGTTTGGATGGGCGGGTACGGAATTTTACGCAGCAGTGAAGGCGTGCATGATCCTTTGTACGCGCGGGCGTTGGTTTTTAAGCGGGGAAATTTGCGGTTTGCTTTGGTATCGGTAGATTTGGTGGGAATTCAGCGCCAGGATCTTTTGAGATTTTTTGAAAATTTGGATTTTCCGCCGGGCCAGATTGTCGTGTGTTCCACGCATAATCATAGCGGTCCGGATACTATTGGTTTTTGGGGCCTTCCTCCGGTTTATTCTGGCCAGGATTCGGAATATATGAAAATTGTTTTTTGCGGAATTCGCCGCGCATTGAAAGAGGCCAGCGAAAATCTTCGGCCAGCGGAAATAGCGGCAACGGCTGTGACTGTGGATCCTGTTGGGATCATGAAAAATATCCGGCGGCCCGAAGTCGTTGATAGGGAGCTAGTAGCGGTTCACATTCGGGAACAAGGCGGCGGAAAAACTATCGCAACCCTTGTTGAGCTGGGATGCCATTCGGAAGTTTTAGGAAGGACGAATAATTTATTGACGGCTGATTTTCCGGGATGGGTTGTGGCGCGATTGGAGGCAAAAATGGGCGGAGTCGGTGTTTATGTTGTGGGAGCGGTCGGCGGCTTGGTATCTCCGGACAACCCGGACGACCCAGAACGTTCGGATGATGATTGGCCGGAAGCCGAGAAGCTAGGTTTGCGCGTTGCTGATCTTGCCATAAGTGGGCTAAAGCAATCGCTTCGGTATGATTCCTCGCCCGCTATTACTCTTTGGCACGCCCCGCTGTATCTTCAAGTAGAAAATTTCTTGTACAAGCTGGCTCGGTTTATGGGATTGTTTAATCGTGATCTTTACCGAGGCAATTATGTCCTTACCGAGGTTAATGTTTGGGAGATTGGAGGTCTGCGGATAGCGACTGTTCCGGGAGAAATTACTCCTGATTTGGGTTTGAGAATTAAAAAGGCGTTGTCGGGCAATGTTTCTATGTTGATTGGCTTAGCGAATGATGAACTCGGTTATCTTTTGCCGGAAGCTGATTATGATCTTCGGATTTATTCTTATGAACGGACATTGTGTCCGGGAAAGAAAGCGGGGGATATTATTTTGAGGCGGATTGAAGATTTGATGTTGATACATGAGCAGTTTCGGCGCGCTCCTTCCAAGTAATTTATTTTTTGCCCCTCGCAAAGCGGGGGGATTTTTTATTTTGGTGGTAATAGGTAAAATGAACTTAATGAAATTTATATCGGATCTCCATATTCATTCTAAATATTCCCGGGCGGTTTCGCCGAATATGGTTTTGGAGGAATTAGATCGTTGGGCAGATGATAAAGGAATTTTGGTGATGGGCACCGGCGACTTTACTCATCCTGCTTGGTTTAAAGAAATAAAAGAAAAATTAGAGCCGGCAGAACCGGGTCTTTTTAAATTAAAGCTGGCATTTAAGAAAAGGACTATTAAAGACACGCTGGCGGAAACCCGGTTTATGTTAACTGTGGAAATTTCCAGCATTTATCGCCGTGGAGACAAAACTCGCCGTGTGCATAATTTAGTTTTTGCTCCGGATTTGGCAACCGCGGAGAAAATTAATGCTCAACTTTCTCGAATTGGAAACATTGCTTCGGACGGAAGGCCGATTTTAGGATTAGACTCCGAGGAATTATTAAAAATAGTTTTAAGCGCGAATTCTAAAGCGGCAGTGCTACCGGCGCACGCTTGGACCCCTTGGTTTAGCGTGTTCGGCTCTATGTCTGGCTTTGATACTTTAGAGGAATGTTTTGGCGATAATGCTAAACATATTTTTGCGATCGAAACTGGTTTATCCAGTGATCCGGCAATGAATTGGCGGCTTTCTAAGCTGGACAAAATTGCGCTGATTTCTAATTCTGATTCTCATAGTTTGCAGAGAATTGGCCGCGAGGCGAATATGTTTGATACGGAACTTTCTTATGACGGAATAGTAGGCGCCATTAAAAGCAACGATCCGAAAAAATTTTTAATGACCATAGAATTTTTTCCCGAGGAGGGAAAATACCATTATGACGGCCATCGGGTTTGCAGCGTGGTTTGGGAGCCGGAAGAAACTTTTAAAAATAAAGGGATTTGTACGGGCTGCCATAAGCCGGTGACGGTCGGTGTGGTAAACCGTGTGGCGAAATTAGCCGATCGCCCGAGCGGATATAAAGACACTCGCCGCGTTCCTTATGTTAATTTGGTTACGTTGGATCAGGTAATTGGCGAAGCGTTGGATGTGGGTCCAAAGGCAAAGGCGGTTAAAAAAGAATACGATCCTTTGATTAAGGCGTTTGGATCCGAGCTGAATATTTTGATGAACGTTAAAATTAATGAGTTAAGTTTGGTAACTAGGCCAAGAATTGTTGAAGGAATTAATCGTATGCGCGCCGGTAAATTAAAAATCCGTCCCGGCTATGATGGCGAGTATGGCGAGGTAAAGATTTTCACCGATGAAGATAGAAAGAAGATTGCGAATTGAAGCGCGCCTTTTAGCCACTAGCCACTAGCCACTAGTATAATTGAGCCATGGGCTTTTCTTTAGTGTATTTAGCGAATTGGGCTGGTTATCGGATATTAGAATTTTTTCGGCATTGGTACATTAACGCTTTTTTATATATCAGCCGAAAAATTTTAGGCTTGCTAGAGCGTTTAGATCGCGGGTTTGCTTTAAAAATAACCGCGCGCAATTTTTTTCGCCCTTTGTATCAAGATTACACTCTGATTGGCTATGTTATGGGTTTCTTTTTTAGATTTTGGAGAGTGGTTGCCGCTTCCATAATTTATGGGTTCGTAATATTGTTGGGGGTAATTGTTTATTTCGTTTGGGCGGCTTTCCCTATTTATATATTTTATAAAGGGTTAATTTAATGCGCGATTCCATTTCTAATCTTAAGATTTATTATGACGAGTCGCGATTAAAAATGTCGGTTGCCGGCAGATTTTTAGTGAGATCAATTATTTATTCCACTTACGGGATTTTGATAGCGGCAGCTATAATATTTTCTACTGCCGCCATTCCTTGGCTTAGTTCTTTGGGCTGGCTCATTATTTTATTTATAGCCGATCGGCTTTTACATTTTGGCAAGGCTGAACGTTCATTTGTTCGTTTGTCCAAAGAGGGGATAAATGTGGCTTTGTACGCAATCCCTCAAGTTTATTCGGTTTTGGAGTGGTCTTTTGACCGCGCTTTAGCTTTGGGCGGAGATTTTAATTTATATGTAATGCAAAAATTGTTGCAGAATAAAGACGTTGTGGGGGGATTGGCGAGAATGGGCGTGAAGCCGGAAGAATTTATTTCTAAAGTTGAAGAATACCTTCTCAAACTTGCTGGCCAGAAGAATACTAAAGAGGCTTTAATTCAGAATGCAGAACAATTAATGTCTGCCGCCTTTCGCCACGCTTTGGAAAATAAAAGCGAGGCAATTGAAGCTAAAGATTTATTTTCCGCTTTGGGAGAAATTACTAATGAAAATATCGCCAAGCTTTTTAAGTTATTTGATATTGACGCAGGCGATTTGGAAAACGCGTTGATTTACGGAAGCTTGGTTAGAAAGTTTTCCGGATTGCGCCGTCTACCCGGCACCTTCGCGGGGTTTATCGGCCGTCCATATAGGGTCCGTCATAGGGTAATGAACCGTGCTTGGACAGCCCGTCCGACTCCGACCTTAGATCAATTTGGCGAAGATTTGACTGACTTAGCGAGAGCGGGGAAGGCAGGATTTTTAATCGGCCATCAGTTGGAATACGGCAGAGTTCTGGATGTGCTTTCTCGGCCTGGTAATCCCAATGCTTTATTAATTGGCGAACCAGGTTCTGGAAAGGAAACAATTATCGCTCATCTGGCTCATGAATTGGCTAAGGATAGGGTGCCAGCGCCTCTTTTTGATAAGCGTTTGGTGAAGTTAGATATTGGGAGTATGGTGGCGGGGGCGGCAGAGGGCGAACTTCAGCGTCGGATTAAAAAAGTAGTTTCGGAAATAATGATCGCAGGCAATGTTATTCTTTATATTCCGGATATCCACCAGCTGATTAAAACTTCCGGCCAGCTGCGTTTGAGCGCGGCAGAGTTATTGTTACCGGTTATTAAAAGTAGCGCTTTTTCTGTGGTGGGTTCCACTTATCCTAGAGAATATAAACAGCATATTGAGCCGGACACAGATTTTGCGAGCGCTTTTGAGCCAATTCGAGTGCAGGAAATTAATGAAGAAGAGGCGGTTAGGTTTATGGTTTATGACGGGATCTTTTTAGAGGCTCAATATAAAATAGTTATTAGTTTTGGCGCTATTAAAGAATCAGTTCGGTTAGCAAAGAAATATTTCCGCCAAAAACTTTTGCCGGTTAGCGCTGAAGATCTTTTAAAGGAATCTTTGGCGGGGGCGGCCCAGCATGGAAAAAAAATTTTGACTGTTGACGACATTGTTAAAACCGCAGAAAAGAAAGTGAATATCCCAATCCACAAGGCATCTGGAGAAGAGGTGGCTCAATTATTGAATCTCGAAGAAATTATTCATCAGAGATTGGTGGATCAAGAAGAAGCGGTTAAGGGCGTGTCTCGGGCATTGCGAGAATATCGCAGTGGCCTTTCTCGCAAGGGCGGGCCGATAGCGGTTTTCCTGTTTGTTGGCCCCACTGGCGTTGGTAAGACCGAACTTTCTAAAATTATGGCAAAAATCCAATTTGGCTCAAGTGAAATGATGACTCGATTGGATATGTCAGAATATCAAGATAAACAAAGTATTTTTCGGCTGATTGGTTCGCCGGATGGAACGGTGAGCGGCAATTTGACCAGTACGATTTTAGAAAAACCTTATAGTTTAATTTTGCTAGATGAATTTGAAAAAGCCCATTCAGATGTTTTAAATATTTTTCTTCAAGTTTTTGATGACGGCCGTTTAACGGATAATCTTGGAAGGATAGTAGATTTTCAAAACACGATTATTATTGCCACCAGCAACGCTCACTCCGAATTTATAAAATTTTCTCTGGAATCGGGCCGGGAAATGCCCCAAATTTCCGAGGAATTGAAGAAAAAATTAGTAGATTACTTCAAGCCGGAATTATTAAACCGTTTTTCTGATATAGTAGTATTTAAGAGCCTTTCACCTTTAGATTTACAGGCGATTACTCGCCTTCAACTTAAAGATTTTGCTGATCAGTTGAGGGAAGCGCAGGGTGTTGATTTGAGTTTTGACGATTCAGCGGTGAATAAGTTAGCCGAGTTAGGCCATGATCCGGTTTTTGGCGCTCGTCCTCTGCGCAAGGCAATCTCTGATAAAATTAAATCAGTGCTCGCGGAGAAGATTTTACGGAATGAAGTTGCCCGCGGCAGCGCAATAAAAATTAATTTTAAGAATGAAACTTTTGGGTTCAGTCAATAACGCAATAAAGCTTTTAATTTTTTCCAGTGTAACCGTAAATATGGCGGATGGTGTTTGGTCGCCGGTTTTTGCTATTTATGTTACCCAGAAAATCGCGCCCGGCAATCTTAGCGCTGTCGGTTATGCTATTGCTATTTATTGGCTGGTAAAATCTATTTTACAGCTTCCTTTGGCAAGATTTTTAGATAAGACCGACGGAGAAAGAGACGATTACATTGCTTTAATTATCGGAGGCGTTATTTATGTTATCGCGCCATTATTGTATTTTTTTGTGGATCATCTTTGGCAACTTTTTGTTTTACAAGCAGTTTATGCGGTTGCTGGGTCTTTATATGTCGTGCCCTGGTCTTCAATTTTTACTCGGCATGTGGATAAATTCCGCATTGGTTTTGAGTGGAGCTTAAACTCTTCAGCGTTGGGTTTTGGTTTAATGATTTCCACTGCGGTGGGCGGATATATTGCCCAAAATTTAGGATTCGGTGTTATCTTTTTGATTTCTTCTTCCTTAAATTTGATGGGTTTGATTGGAATGTTGTTGTTAAAAAAGCATATTACTCAGCGCAATCGTTTAGAAAAAGCCTTTCCTGAGCAACATCACCGTCATAGCAAGTAATCTTTATGGCTAGCAGTGTTATTACCAACGAAGAAATCGCAAAAATTTTGCGGGAGATTGGCGAGTATTTAGAAATGGAGGGAGAAGCTTTTAAGCCGCGCGCTTACGAGAAAGCCGCTGAAGCTGTTGAGGCGTTGGCCGAAGAAGTTAGAGAAATATATAAAAAAGGCAGTTTAAAGGCGTTAGAGAATATTCCGGGATTCGGGGTTTCTATTACCGAGAAAGTTGAAGAGTTGATTAAGACGGGCCATTGCCGTTATTACGAACAGCTTAAAAAGAAAATACCGGTGAATCTCGGTGAACTTTCGGCAGTGGGGGGATTAGGCTCCAAGAATATTAAGAGATTGTATCAGGAATTAGGTATTAGGAATTTAAAGGAATTAGAAAAATCAGCTAGAGCGGGAAAAATAAAAAACCTTGAAGGATTTGGAGAAAAAAGCGAGGAAAATATTTTGCGCGGCATTGAATTTTTGAAACAGTCAGGTGGGCGGTTTGTTTTAGGGTTGGTAATGCCAGAGATTAACGGCATTGCGCAGCAACTCCGTAATTTAAAAGAAGTTAAAAAATTAGAAGTAGCCGGATCGGTTCGCCGTTGGAAAGAAACTATTGGCGATGTAGATATTTTGGCGGTTTCTAATAAACCCAAAGCGGTGATGGATTTTTTTGTTTCTTTGCCTCAAGTAGCCAGGGTTTTTGCGCAAGGCGAAACCAAATCGGCTATTAAATTAAAAAATGGCATGGATGTGGATTTGCGCGTCGTTTCGGAAAACTCCTATGGAGCGGCCTTAAATTATTTTACCGGTTCCAAAGATCATAATGTGGCTTTGCGGGAAATTGCGATTAAAAAGGGATATAAATTGAATGAATATGGATTATTTAAAGGTAAAAAACCGATTGCTGGGCGAACGGAGAAAGAAATTTATAAAGCATTAGGTATGGATTATATTGAGCCAGAAATGCGGGAGATGGTTGGAGAGATTGGGTTTGCTCAAAAACACCAACTTCCCAAATTGCTGGACTATGGAGATATTAAAGGGGACTTACAGGTTCAAACAAATTGGACAGATGGAGTAAATTCTATTGAGGAAATGGCAATAGCGGCTATGTCTAGGGGGCTAGAATACATTGTAATTACTGATCATACTAAGCGTTTAGCAATGACCGGTGGATTAGATGAAAAACGGATTTTAAAGCAAATGGCGGAGATTGATAAAATCAATTTAGGGTTTAGGGTCAAGGGTTTAGGGTTTAGGATTTTGAAAGGCACGGAATGTGACATTCTTAAAGACGGCAGTTTGGATTTATCGGATAAAATTTTAGAGAAATTGGATGTGGTGGGGGTTTCGGTTCATTCTTTGTTTAATCTTTCCAGAAAAGAACAAACGGAAAGAATTAAGCGGACGATGAATAATCCTAATGTAGATATTGTTTTTCATCCTACGGGACGGTTAATTCAGCGGCGAGCGGCTTATGAGGTGGATATGGATGAGATAATTAAAATTGCCAAAAAGACTGGAACGATTCTAGAGATTAACGCATCCCCGGAACGTTTGGATCTTCGGGATCAGCATATTCGGATGTGCGTGGAGGCTGGGGTGAAAATGTCTGTTGATTCGGACGCGCATTCTATAAGTCACTTTGGTTTTTTAGAATATGGGATTGCTCAAGCGCGGCGTGGTTGGGCGGCAAGAGAAGATATTATTAATGCTTGGCCACTTGAAAAGATGTTAAATTTTTTGAAGAATAAATAAAAACCTATATTTAAAATTTGATGCTTAAAAAAATTAAAACTTTAGGAAATTTTTTAGAGAAAATTTTTAATCAAATTCCTTTTTTGGGCGGTAATGATAGCCAGCGTTTGATCGAATCTTTTTCCAGGAATTCTTCCATGGCTTTAGATTTAAAGTTGCGGTTCCATACTTTATTAAAATCATTGGTTCGTGTTCAGAAAAATCCTTTTGGAATGATTATTGTTTTGGGTTGGCGCGATCAATGGAGCGATCGGCATACTTCGGTGCCGGATTCTGATCAAAACATTTTCAGCGAGCTACCCCTTAATATTGCTCATAAAAGCGACGGAGAGATTTTAGATATTTTAAAAAGAACGGTTGATTTTGACGGCGCTATTTTGGCAGATAGCCAAGGATGTATTTTAGCCAGCGGAATTTATTTAGAAAATATGAAGCCGAAGGAGGCGGCAAAAGAAATGGGATTAAGACCGGGGAAAGATCTTTCTGAAACTTTTGGTTTTAAGAGAAAAGTTCACGCTCGGCATCTAACCGCTATTGCCGCCTCTTATCGTTTGGAAAATACTGTAGTTTACGTAGTTTCTGAAGAAGATGGGTCGCTGCGAGCTTTTGAAAATGGTAGGATAATCGTATCCACTGTTTATGGAGAATAAGAGCATAGAAAATAAAAGTAAGAGAGTAATATCAGCCGGGATTATTATTTTTCGCCGCACTAAAGAGGGGCTGAAATTTTTGCTTTTATATCATGGCCATAGTTATTGGAATTTTCCGAAAGGCAAAATAGAGGGTTCTGAACGGAGTTGGCAAACGGCTTTGAGGGAGGTTCGAGAAGAGACGGGCCTGCGCTCTTCAGAATTAAAATTAATAGAAGATTTTAAGACTTATGAGAAGTTTTTCTTCCGGCGTGGCAAAGAAAAGATTTTTAAAATTGTGATTTTGTATTTAGCCGAAACTCATCAGCCGCAAATAGTTGTTTCGCGGGAACATGATGGATATGCTTGGTTTACTTTTGCGGAGGCGCGAAAAGTGGTTGCTAGATATAAAGAAAATTTAAAAATCTTAGAATTTGCTTATGAATTTCTTCGGAGAAAAAGTGTTAGAAGCGGTTCGGAAAATAATTAAAGGCCTTTATTTTACCGCTTCCAGCACTTTAGCAAATACTTTGGGTTCATTTTCTGCGAGGTCCGCCAAATTTTTTCTATCTAGTTTAACGTTTTTCTTTTGCATCAAATTGATGAGTTGGCTGTATTTCATTCCATTTAATCTTGCCGCGGCGTTAATCTTTACATTCCAAAGAGATCGAAAATCTCTTTTTCTTTCTTTGCGGCCGCGAAAAGCATGCGTCCAGGCGTGAAGCAAGGCTTCTTTAGCTGCTCTTTCCTTAGATTTTCTACCCCAGCGAAAACCTTTGGTATATTTTAGGATTTTTGTGCGCCGTTTATTGGCTATTGTTCCACGTTTGACTCTAGTCATGTTTTATATATACTTTTTAAACATTTTTACGTCTACAGCATTAATCTGCAAAGATTTTGATTTACGATGAGCTTGCCGGCTGTTTCTTTTTGAGCGGTTATGTCCTAATCCCATTTTGCGTCGGATTAATTTTCCGGTGCCAGTAATCCGGATTCTATTTTGAATGCTTGTTTTTGTCATAGTTGCTGTCATTTATCCTAAAATTTATTGAAATTTACTGTTTAATAATTTGAACATTGATGCCACGTCCCCCTACCCTTGGCTCCATAACTACTTTATAGGGAACGGAGATGGTTTTTAAAAATTCCCCTAGCTTTTGGCGCGCCCAGTCTTTATTGCCTTTTTCTCTGCCGCGGAGAACCATTACTATCGTGACTTGATGTCCTTCCGCTAGAAATTCATTCACTTTTCCGGCTTTGATTTCGGCATCATGTTTAGCGATTTTTATTCCGATTTGAACTTGTTTGAATTCTTGAGTTTTTTGCTGGGCCCGTTGTTTTTTAAGTTTCTTTTCTTCTTGATAGCGGTATTTATCAAAGCTCATCAAGCGGGCAACCGGCGGCTTAGCGGTAGGCGAAATCTCAATGAGATCCAGCCCTTTTTCCTTTGCCAGATTTAAAGCGGCCTCTTTTTTCATCACGCCAAGATTTTCCCCGCTTTCGTCAATAATCCTCAGCTCCAGAGCGCTTATTTGATTGTTGATTTTAACTGTAGCGATAGATAAAAATTTAGCAGAAGCCAATAGAGAAGTCAAATAAAAAGATTCTACTTTATTCTTACTCCGTCAAAAAATCATTTCCCCAAGCGCAATATTCACAAGTACTATGGCGAGCTGGCATCGGACCTTGGATTAACTTCGCGGCATCGCGTAAAACCTTTAATGCCTGATCAGGATTAATTTCTACCCGCTTGGGAACAATATCAAAACGCACCATGCCTTTCTCCGAAATTTCTTTAGGAATGTAATAAATAAGATAAGCGTGCCCCGCTGGCTTCATATCATTTTCCCGCAGCAAAAGCCCGTAACAATTTAATTGGTTTTGATAATAACTTTCCCCTCCTTCTTTCACATCAAAACCGCGAGTTTTATAATCTAAAGGCACAAATTCTCCTTTACCTTGAACTTGTCGAATGGCCTCGCCTCCAAAAAGACTTTGCTTCTCCGAACCTTTTGTTTTCTTCAATTCAACAGCCGCGTCTTTTACCCCTAAGTCATCTAACATACCCGACAATACCGCTCCGCTTTCTGGATCTTCATAAACTAACGCGCTTCTCCAACTTCTCCATTTATTTAATAACTCTTGATCTAAAAATAATCCACAATCTATTTTACCGTCAATTTCAGGCGGCAATTTTTCTATAGCTCGATATTTATCGAAATATTTTTTAATTAACAAATCCATTCCTCCCGGCAAGGAAGGAAAAATCCCTCTGGGCCGATGAATTTCTTTAGCTTGCCCAAGCCAAAAACACTTTGGGCATTCTAAAAAGACATTTAAAGTTGATGGCGAAAGGCGAATTTTCCCGTCTTTAATTGGCATTAACTAAAGTATATTATAACCTAAGCGACTATACTAATATTACAGTATGTCTCAGCCGATATCAGAAAACAAAAAAGCCTACTTTAATTATGAAATTCTGGAAACTTTTGAAGCGGGAATAGAGCTGAAAGGTTATGAAGTGAAAGCAATTCGTTCTGGCCGAATAAATATGGCCGGCGTCTTTGCCACCCTCAAAGGAGAAGAAGTATGGCTAACTAATGCCGATATCCCTCCTTATCAACCAAAAAACACGCCAGCTGGTTATGACAGCAAGCGTCCCCGCAAACTTTTATTGAATAAAAAAGAAATTCAATATCTTATCGGGAAGATGCACAGCGACCGATTGACATTAATACCTTTAAAATTGTATAATAAACAAAGTAAAATTAAAGTTTTGCTCGGATTGGGACGCGGCAAGCGCCAATATGAAAAACGCGAGATAATTAAAAAAAGGGAGGCGTCCAGAGAAATCCGAAGAACATTAAAAACAAAATAATGTGGCGAGTTTATATTTTGTATAGTAAAAAAGATAAAGGATTCTACGTAGGCTGCACCAACAATCTTGATCAACGTATTGTTACCCATAATGATGGAAGGGTTATATCCACAAGATATCGAAGACCATTTGTTGTAATACGCATTGAAGAATTTTTAGATAAAACAATGGCATTTCAACGAGAGCGTTTTCTAAAAAGTTTATGGGGCGTGAGATTTAAAAAGAAGATTTTAAATCAATACTTACAAAATATAAACTCGCCACATCCACATTAAAGTTGGGCTAAAACAATTTGCTTTGCAAATTGTTCGCCCGAACATTTTGTATAACAAAATGTTTTAGGGGATGACGGGCCTCGACGGTTATTCTTCTTAAATAATGGCAAGCAGAGCCGGGCTAACTCTTAAAACTGGCCTAAAACTTAATTGCTAACCAAAAATTAGCTTTCGCGTACGCTTAACGCTGACGCGCATCGGCGGTTCAACGCTTCATAGAGCCATCACCGGTGTTATACCCGAAGCTAACTTTGAAAAGCTGCTCTTGTATTCAAAGTAAAAACTAAAAGGGCATTCGTGCTGATTTATCAGTAACTAAGCTTGTAGAAGTTATTTTAGAAAATTTCCGGATGCCGGTTCAACTCCGACCATCTCCATAAAATAATAAAACTGCTCTTAACGAGCGGTTTTATTATTTCGTGTCCGGAGTTGAACCAGTAGCACCCCGTATCAGGAAGATTTGAGTCCGCCGCCTGGCGGACGAAAGCTTGCTCCGGCCATCTCCAAATTTTTCTAATTGATTTTTTGACGGAGTGATTTGACAAAGAGAAAATATTAGCGTAAAATATAGCAATAGTAAGAAAGTTCTTTTCCATCGCTGTTTAACGCGGCTCCATAACCTGGGGAAAGGAGGCAGTATGAAGTCAGTTTTCACCATCGACTACTCCAAGTCTCTGGCCTTTATGATCCGAGTTTGCGATTTCGACTATGTTAACCTCAACATCACCGAACAGAATTTCCCCAAAGAGAGGAGCGATGGCAAGGCAAATCTCAATTTTGAGCTTGTCCCCCAT
>Ga0156045_121_pt4 | contig 32733 bp, 33 predicted proteins | sample RifCSPlowO2_02_FD_107698 | JGI IMG/M metagenome (GOLD analysis project Ga0156045, IMG submission 107698) | Candidatus Harrisonbacteria bacterium RIFCSPLOWO2_02_FULL_41_13b | reverse complement strand
AATTCTACCCAACCTGATCCGGCTTTTAGCTATCAAAAAAAATGAAGCAATCTTAGACTTGGGCTGTGGCCAAGGATTTTTTAGCCGAGAATTTGCTAAAGCTGATGCCAAAGTAATTGGGGTGGATATTGCGCCCGAACTCATTGCGATCGCCAAAAAGAATCCTTTAAAAAATATCACCTACTATGTAAGCTCGGCGGAGAATTTAAATTTTATTAAAAATAATACAATAGATAAAATTGTTATGATTTTTTCTATCCAAAATGTGGATAACGTACATAAAGTTTTTCGAGAATGCAACCGCGCCTTAAAACCCAATGGAAAATTATTGATAGTAATGAACCATCCAGCTTTCCGTATTCCGAAAAATTCCAGCTGGGGCTGGGACCCCGCACCAGAGAGCGCTCCGCGCTCACAGTACGGGGCAAGCTCCGAAAAAATGTATCGCCGGATTGACCAATATATGTCCGAGTCAAAAGAAAAAATTCAGATGCGGCCAGGCGATAAACCAGATGAATATACAATCTCTTTTCATCGACCACTTCAATTTTATTTCAAACTTTTAAGCAATAATGGTTTCGGCGTTACTCGACTAGAAGAATGGACTTCTAATAAAACTAGCCAACCCGGGCCAAAAGCCGCCGCAGAAAATAAAACCCGAAAAGAAATACCGCTTTTTCTCTTTTTAGAAGCAAAAAACAATAGAAAACATTAATGTTAGATTGCTTCTTCGCCAACTTGCGAATCGCAATGACGAAATAAAAGCATATAAAAATCCCCGACCTTAGATTGGGGAACCTTTATATCCTTGTGAACCTTCGTATCTCTTAGAAGCCTCTTCGCCGCCAATATTCTTTTCAAATTCCTGCCACAATATCGCATTACTCATACCCTGGGAGTCGCCTACCGGATGCTTACGCTGGCGCCGATGAAGCTTCCAAAGAGCTTGGGCGCCATTTTCCGCCATATCCGCAAAAACATTCCAAGTTGCTTCCATATCAGCGCGTGCCTGTAAAATAGTGTGCCAAATCAATCTGAAGCCTTCGCCGTTTTTGAAAAGTTCTTGGTAACTAGGGGGAGCTCGTTTGTAATGTTTGCGATAATATCCCGCCCAATCTCTATTGGGGGAATAATTAATTCCTAAAATCATATTCGAATCGTGCTTCCGCATCTCCGTAATCCAACGCTCAATCAATTTTAAATCCACCATAGCGTCAGCCCACAAAATCAGCGGTCGCAAACCCCGATACTCAACATCCATATAACGTTTGCCTCTTTCAATCGCATTTTCCACTCCCCCATTAGAAGCTGTCAGGGCATCGGTACGAACCATTAATCGCATTGAAGTATCAATAGACTTTGAAACTGCTAGCCAAGACCGAATTTTTGTGATCATCTTTTCCGGCTCAACGCATTTCTTGCCGCCAAGATTTCCGCATCGCCTGGTGCTTTCCGAGTCTTGATCTTCCAAATGAGCCAGAGCTACGCCCATGCCGTGATACGCCTCAACGGTTCGGACTAGAGTTGTTTCCGTGCCAAAACCAGTTTCCGCGTCCAAAATAACTGGCAAAGGATAAGCAGAAGAAACAATATGCCGGCCAATCAGCGTCATCATAGATAAATCATGAAAACCCATATCTGGCAAAGCCCACATCATCGCGCTAATTGCCCAACCCGATCCATAAAACGCGTTAAAAGTCGGCAGTCCTTTTTTAGAACGATCGAGATAAATTTGCTGCGCGATCTGCGCACCCATCGCGCTATAACCGCCGGGCGCAATAACTAGCTTTTCTCGATTCAAGAGCTCAACAAAAACATCCCCGGGCCTTTCGTGACGACGCTTGAACATCAATTCCAACAATTCATCAAAATTTCTAGCATTATCAACCATGACCGATCTCCTTTAAAAGAACAATTTTGATTAGATTCATCAACGTTCTCCTAATAAAATACCAGCAAGGCGCAATAGTTGCAAGAAGTCATTTTTTCACATAATATCCAAACTTATGAAGAACAAAAAGGAACAAGCAATAAATTGGATTTTCAAAGATAAATATAATGAAAAGTGGAATCCAAAAATACTTGAGGATATCCGGCGATACCAAGCCGGAGAACCCATTGATTATATTATCGGCTGGAAACCCTTTTTAAATTGCAAAATTGACCTGTCTCTCAAACCCTTAATACCCAGACCAGAAACAGAATATTGGACAGAAAGATTTCTCTATCAACTATCAACTAAGAACTTGGAACTCAGAACCATTAAAGTGTTAGATATTTTTGCGGGATCCGGATGCATCGGGATTGCCGTACTAAAAAATTCAAAAAATACTCACGTAGATTTTGCAGAAATTGATCCGCGACTTATCAAGCAAATTAAAATAAATTTGAAATTGAATCGCATTCGATTAACTAGGGCTAAAATAATCCGATCGGATGTCTTTTCGGCATTAAAGAGCAACCCTCGCCAATGGCGGGGCAAGTATGATTTTATTTTGGCTAATCCCCCATATATAAGAACGAAAAAATCGGTGCAAAGAAATGTCTTAAAATATGAACCGAAAAAAGCTTTGTTCGGGGGTAAAAATGGAATGTTCTATATCAAAAAATTCCTAGCCGAAGCAAAAAGATATTTGAATCCGAACGGCGAAATCTGGATGGAGTTTTTGCCAGAACAAAAATCAACTTTAACAAAAATCATCAAAAAATATGACTACCAAAATTGGCAGTTCTATAAAGACCAATACGAAAGATGGAGATGTATTGTCGTGACAAAAATATAATTATCCCTTAAAATAAATTCTATGAAAGAAAAAATAATAGTCGCAATCGCTATAATATTAATAGTCGGGGCTGGAGCCTGGGCTTGGAAAAATTTTTCCAATTACCAACCAAGCGTAAATACTAACCAAGACGATACAAAAAATATGGTCCAACAATTAGAAGAACAGGGTTTGTTAAAAATAGAGGACTTAAAAATCGGCGATGGCGTAGAAGCGCATCTCGGTAATACCTTATCAATGAATTATCTAGGAACTTTAACTAACGGCAAAAAATTTGACAGCTCATATGATCGGGGTGAGCCATTTGAATTTCAAATTGGAGCTAGCCAAGTAATTCCGGGATGGGATATTGGAATTTTAGGAATGAAAGTAGGCGGCAAAAGAAAACTCACCATCGCCTCTCCACTGGCATATGGAGATAAAGCTATCGGAGCCATACCCGCAAATAGCACTTTAATTTTTGAAGTGGAACTACTAAAAGTAACCGCGAATTAATAATTTATGGAGGAAAATCAAAAAATTACCAAACAAGAGAAACGGCTCTTACGAAGAGAAGAAAGAAGCCTGGAACAAATACAAGTAGCTCGAAAAAGATTGTTCCGAAAAATTACCATGTGGACAGGTATTTTTGCCGGACTAGGACTCACTTTATATCTAATGATTCTGTTTGTTAACCGCCCCCTGCCAGAAACAAAATTAACAACAGAAATTTCTGCTAACGACCATATTAAAGGTAATCCAGCCGCGCTAACGACATTGGTAGAATACAGCGACTTTCAATGCCCAGCCTGCGCCAGTTACTTCCCTTTAGTTAAAAAACTGTTGGAAGAAAACGACGACGCAATACGCTTTGTCTACCGGCACTTTCCTCTTCCCCAACATAAGAATGCGCGCCTCGCCGCCAGCGTGGCAGAAGCAGCCGGATTACAAAATAAATTTTGGGAAATGCACGACTTAATTTTTGAAAATCAATTTCGATGGGAAAATCTCTCTAATGCCAAAGCTAGTGAGGAATTCACAAAATATGCCACTCAACTTGGTTTAAACCTACCAAAATTCACCACAGATCTTGATAGCGAAGAATTAAAAACCAGGGTGGAAGCTGACTACTTAAGCGGCAATGCCTCGGGGGTCAACTCCACGCCAACTTTTTTCCTAAACGGCAAAAAAATGCTCCAACCAAGAGATTATGAAAACTTTAAAAATATTGTTCTTGGCGCTTAGTTTGCTAGGATTTTTAGATGCATCATATCTCGCCATAAAATATTATCAAGGCGAAGCTCCCACCTGCGCTTTTTTTAAAGGCTGTGACGTTGTCACTACAAGCGAATATGCGACAATTTTTGGAATTTCTATAGCTTTACTGGGGGCAATCTATTATTTATCGCTTCTGATCCTCTCTATCATTTATCTGGATACAAAAAATCCTCGATTGATAAAAATCGGAACAGTGATTGCCGGAGGCGGATTTCTTTTTTCTCTCTGGTTAATTTATCTTCAAATTTTTGTCCTCAACGCGCTTTGTATTTATTGCGTAGCCTCTGCATTATCTTCAACAAGCCTTTTTATCATAGGCATGATTCTTTGGAAAAAATCTTCTTACTAGCGATTACTCCTAAAGAGTAATTTCGCAAACTCCGCCAACGCAGGCGAGTTCTTTTGAGCCATGAGTTTCATCTTCTTTCTCATAAAGAAGGATTTGAGAGAAATCAATTTCTGGATAAAACTCCGCCATTTTAAGATATTGGCCTTCGGTAATCTCTTCGTAAGGAGCGAGCGCATAAACATGTTCGGAGCGAGGCAAAAAAGATAACCCTCCCAGCATATCCCAATGTTCATAAAGCCAATTAGCCACTGCCACCCATTCGTCATTGCCCACAGAAATCGTCACCGAAGGATTATGCTCGGTAAAATTCTGCTTAACCATTTTCCAATGTTCCAACTGCTCAATCGCGGTAAGATCATTGCGAAAAACTGAACCCCGAGGAGCCTTTACCGGAAACTCCAAAACATAATTAGAGGCCTCGCCGTCTTTCTGCCCAACTTCCGGATAATAAGCAACTTTTTGATCCCGCAACATATGAAACAGCGGATCCGCGGCAGAAATACGCACTCTGCGAATATAATATTTTCCGTGGCGCGGATGCAGGCCCGAAGAAGCATCCACTAATTGAGAAACGGTGCCAGACGGCTTAACACAAGTAATCGCCGTGGATTGATTGATGCCAAACCGTTGAGCGTAAATCTTATTGACCTTAATCGCCTCTTCTTTTAAATTAATTAGCGCTTCGGATTTTCTCACTTCCGGACAATCCCATTGTCCGGTTACAGAAACGCCCAACAAACGCTCTTCCTCACAATTTTCTTTCCATTCCTTGGATAAAAATGGAAAAGCGATAAGAGTAGATTGATAAGTTCCTAAAATGGTTGCTAAACGAACCTTGCGCAGCAAATCCTCTTCCTTGTCTTCAACTCTTGCCACCACTTCAGACAAATTACAAAACTGCTTGGATTTTAAAACAATTTCCCCGCAAGGATTAGTGCCGCAATTGACGGCATCTTTCGCAAACACTTTCCATCTTCTTTTAGGCAATTGATTTTTCAAACTGCCACGATTAAAAATTCCGCGCTCACCCGTACCGCTTTTAGCCAAAGTAATCCACTCATCTAAAAACAAACTCGCCGCAGGCTTTTCATTGTAAGCCGCAGAATTATTAGCCATGCTGCGTTGCGGCTCGGTTAAATAAAACTGTCCGGTTTTTGCCAAACGCATTTTTTCATCATCTACGTCAGAAAGGGAAATCAACGCACTGCGCCGGACGCCTCCGGAAACCACAATTTCTCCAATTTTGCAGATAATATCGTGAACATCAATGGTGTCCAAACGGCGTCCCTGCTTAGCCAGAATTTTTATCTTAGAAAATTCCAATAATTCCCGCAGTGGCCCAGGGCCGGAACTTCTACCCCCCATAACCTTAAGCCGAGCGCCGACCGGACGTAATTGGGAATAATCTAACTCAATATCTTTACCATCAAACCAAGTTTTCAAAGCTAAGATAAAGGCTTCCGCCCATCCCTCCTTACTATCTTCAATTACATGGATAGCTATTTTCTTTCCGATTTGTTTTTTAATCTGCGGCAATTTTTGGACATTCTGCTGCTCCACCGAAAATCCCACGCCGGTGCCGCACATAGAAAGATACATAATTTCGCCAAAGTCTCTAAGTTTTGAAGGCGCGATAAAAGAACAATTATAAGCGCAAACATTAGTGGCGCGCGCCGCTTTCCCCGAGGCCCATAAAAGACGCATAGACGGCATCACTTCTTGCTTTAGAATCGCTTCTTGAATTTCCTGATACTCCTCATCTTTTAATTTATCACCCAAATTTTCTTTCATAAAATTCACATAGCGCTGAACGCTTTCTATCCAAGTCTCCCGCCTCCCCTCTTCTTCAATCCAACGGGAATAGCTTCTATAATAAATAAACTCCGATAAAGGATTGCGGAAGTATTTTTTGCTTTCCTCAACTAATTTTTTAACCCTACTCGGAATTTCTCTCCGTTTTTCACGAAGTTCAGCGCGCTCACGGCGATAAAGAATATAAGCTTTAGCGGTTTTAGAATATTCCTCTAAAATTAGAATTTCTTCTACCACATCTTGAATCTGCTCAATGCCTAAAATTTGTTTGGGCAGATATTTTTTTAATAATTCTTTTAATACGCGGTCAGAAACTTTTTTCGCCTCTTTCATTTCGCCTTCACTAGCCGCCGTCATCGCCTTTAAAATCGCCGCGGTTATCCTATCTTGATCAAAGGGCACTATCGCGCCATCGCGCTTGCGAACTTGTTTAAACATAAAGATAAAAAGTTAAGCTTATATTTATATTCTAAACCGAAAAATAAAAAACGCCCTGTGGATAGAAATCCATTCCGACATACGTTGGAATGGTACTGCGTACCATCACCAAATGATAAGATTTTGAATACTACTCATCATTTGGTGGGATTTATGTTATTTCCCTCCGCTGCGCTACGGGGCAGCCAGTCTTCTGGCAGAAATTATAAGTACTATTTCTGAAAATTTTCTGAAAAAATCTTATCTATCTTTGCCGCTAGGATAAAATCATTATCAAAAAGACCATAAATAGCATGGGTCCAGAGATCAAAACGTATACGATTATAGCGAATATCAATATTAGGATGATGCTTCTCCTGTTCCGCCAAATCTGCCACCTTATTTACAAAGTTTATAGATTTTTTAAAATCAGAAAACTTAAATTCTTTTCGAATGAGCTGATATTTCACGCCCTTCTCACTTACGCCTTCAACTAATTGCCAACCTGAAACTTGTTTTAAGTATTCTTGAATTTTATTTTGATCAAGCGGCAACACTCCGCCTTCGCAAGAAACGCAATGTCGAGATATTAAATTTTCCATTTTATTAGTGCTGGAGCGGTGAATCGAACACCGGACGCCAGCCTCTTCAGGGCTGCGCTCTACCACTGAGCTACTCCAGCTCAATAATTAAAATATCATATCTGTCCCTAAAACTAAATGCTTTGCCTAATCTTCTTCATCCACTGTTCCATAAACCAAAGATTATGAATAGTTGCCAAAATTGGCCCCAATATTTCATGCGCCTTAAATAAATGTGAAAGATAAGCGCGCGAATAACTTTTGCAAGTAGAACACCCACACTTTTTATCAATCGGATTTTTGTCCTTAAGATACCGGCCTAATTTTAAATTCAATAATTCGTAACTGCCGCCCCTAGCCAGCAACGCTGAACCGTTGCGAGCAATTCTCGTTGGCATTACGCAATCAAAGGTGTCCATTCCTAATTTTACTCCCTGAATAATATCGTCTGGCGCGCCAATTCCCAATAAATGCTTGGGTTTATTTTCTGGTAATAAAGGAGTAAACCAGCCTAAAATTTTATACATTTCTTTTTTGGTATTCCCTAAAGCGCCGCCAATGCCAATGCCATCAAAATCCATTTTAGAAATAAACTTTGCCGCCTCTTCACGAAGATCCCGAAAAGCTCCTCCTTGAATAATTCCGTATAGAGCTTGCCGCCCCATTTCATTGGGCGAGCCTCGTCCAGTAGTGACGGGGTCTCCGCCCTGAAAAGCTGCTAATGATCTTTTTGCCCAGCGGTGAGTGCGAGCCAAAGATTTCTTAGTATAGACGTAATCGTGTAAAGGCGAAGTGCATTCGTCAAAAGCAAAAATAAGATCGGCGCCGAGATTACGCTGAATTTCAATAGATTTTTCCGGCGTCAGAAAGCGTAGAGAACCATCCAAATGAGAACGAAACTCTACTCCATTTTCAGTAATTCTAGTCAGTTTTTCTTTTTTAATAACATGCTCAGTTTCACCGTGAAGTACGCCGCCCTTTTCCCCGGGAAACATACTCGCCACTTTTCCTACTCCATGCTCCAGACCATAACCTAAACTAAAAACCTGAAATCCACCGCTATCCGTAAAAATCGGCCGGTCCCAATTCATAAACTTATGCAAACCGCCCATTTTTTTAATAACTTTATCGCCTGGCCGTAAATAAAGATGATAAGTGTTGCATAAAAGCGATTGATACCCAATTGATTTAAGCTGATCAACGGTCATACCTTTTACAGTTGCTTGTGTTCCCACGGGAATAAAAGCCGGCGTCTCAATAACGCCGTGCTTTGTTTCTATAATTCCCCGCCTTGCTCTGCTGTTCTTGGATTTTTTAAGAATCCGAAACCTCATAATTAACTATCTTACAATCTTATAGGGTCTTTTGGTTAAATCAATGATAGCAGAAGGCTTTCGCTTACGATTAACTCCAGTAAAAACTACCGCGTCAATCAAATCTGAATTCTTTCCAAAAGATTCTTTATAAATTCTTGGATCCGGTAAAGGTTCCTGTTTAGAAAGATTGGCGCTGGTGGCAACTAACGGCTTATCAAAATGTTTAAAGATTTTCTTTGCCCAGCCAGTTTTCGGAATACGAAAAGCCGCAGTATGCTTTTGAGTTACCAACGGCGAAAGATTTTTAGATTTTAAAATAAAAGTAGTTGGACTTTTAGCAGAAGTAATTGCTCTTTTTTGATCCTGATTGAAAATAGCGTATTCGGAAAGCATATTCATATCTCTGATCAAAACTGGAAAGGACTTGCCTAACTGCCTGCCCTTAACTTGATAAACCTTAAGAAGCGCCTGCGGATTAGTGGCGTCACAGCCCAAGCCATATAAAGTTTCAGTTGGGCAAATAATCACCCCGCCTGCATTTAAAACTTGGCTTAGAAACTTAGGATCTTTATTAAAAGCATTCTTAATGGCAAACATCATATTTTGTATATAATATCAGATAAATCTTATTCTGTCAATAAGGAGGCTGGGAAAAAGAAAAACCGGCCAAGAGCAACTTGGCCGGTCTGAACTAAATCTAAATAACGGAGTGGGCTTTCTTGGTGGAAATTTGAACTTGACGCGCCCTATAAATTTCCAGACCAGCATCTTGCCAACCAATAAGCCGGAACAAAATGCCGCCCACCTCCATATTGCCAGAATGAGAACGAAGGTGCCGGGCAACGATATATAAGGCGCCTTTCAGGATGAGAAAACTTGCCGCTTGAGCAATGGCGGTAGGGATTCTCTCACCATTATATTCGCTCATAGTCGTTTTCCCGCTCACCACAATAAATACTTCTCCCACTTCAAGGCGCTCGGCAATCCGCAAAAAATCCATATAATCTAAATCGCCACGGCCGATCCTGCGACCCATTGCATCAAACCACTGAGCATCTTTCGAGAAACAAACAGCTTTTTCCTGAAGATCCTGCAACTCGAAACGCCCCAATAACTCATCGTGGCGATTTGCCATCACAAAAGTACGATCTCCCGTTTGAACGCACGATGTCGGCGCTGGCATGGCAGGTTCCTTTCTGAAAAAAGATTGATGAGAAAATAGGTTGTTGTCAGGAGACAAAATAATTCCCCTGCGCGCTCGAGCAGCGTTGCTCTTCGCAATCAGCTCACCAATCTCTAACCGAGAAACATGAAGAACCGAAGCAAACTTCAAACTGCCATTAACTGAATAAATCTGTCCGCCGCCCACGGCAGCAAAACAATTTTCACCCAAATAACGGATATTCAGCCTATGATTATCCGTCTCTTTCAGCTTATCGAACGCCAAGAACAAGTAACAATCAAAACCTAAAATTACCTTCCTAAATCGCAGAAAATCTTCCCGTGAAAGCCGTCCCTGGCCAATTTTTTTACCAGAGCAATCAAACCAAGCTCCGTAAAAAATTGGGATTTCATTCTGGGGCATAAAACCTCCTATCTATGGTAATCCTAAATTGAAAATTTTAGTAAAGAGCTATTTAAAGACACAATATCTTTAAATTATCCTATAATATAGCAAATATCAATTATTCTGTCAAGGGCCACATCTAAGGCGTTCGCAATGGCTTAAATTAAAACCACCCCAACAGTCGTCGGGGTGGTTATGTGTAACAAGGCGGCATTGGATACGCGTCATCAGAATCTGCCGCATATTTTAAATATTCTGTGTCCATCTCGCCGGCAAAAACCGCCTTGGCAATATCTTCAGCTTTCTGCAAAGAAATAAAACCAAAATAGTATCCATCATAAACTTGCTCATAAAACTGGCCTGCATTTTGAATGACGTAAGCGCCGTCACGAATAATTAAAATCGTACTGACCCGAACCATCGTTCCCGGATCCTCAATAGACATTCCCTCTTTCAGCACCAAACCAATCTCTCCAACAGCCAAATTACGAATAATTCTCCAAAGAATATCTATGGAAAAAGAACCATAAGCTTCCAGAGAGATACTACCCTCTCTTACCTTTAAAAGCCAACCGTGTTTCAAATCAAAAGCGCTATTATCCATAAAATTCTCCAAAAAATGATTACAGCATCTGGCGATTCACTAAGTCAGCCATTTCCGCCCGCAAATCTTCCAAATTTTCATCAATAATCAAAATACAATCCTTAACTGACATCCCGTTACGTAAGGCCATCTTCATAACATCAATAAACTGACTGACAGCATTGCGACTAATAGCTAACATAGTCTGCGCCAATAATGGATTCGTTTCACCTAAAGAATCAACTGCCCGAGAAATATCCTCTGGCAGCTTCCAAGCAAAAGCTCCATCCTGATCAGCATTCACAACAATGGTATGGCTCATTGGCCACCTCCTATTAAAAATAGGAAAACGGAATTGTAAAAGATCAATCTTAACTTTGAATATTATAAACCCTAAAATTGGGTTTGTCAACCTTTTAAAACTATTCGCTAAAATTTTGCCTTAGGGCTGAATTTATAGTAAAATCTAATCAAACCTTAGTGCTCCCGTCGTCTAGTCTGGTCTAGGACCCACGCACCAGAGCAAAGCTCGATGCGGGGCACGCATCGGCATTCCTTGCCCCATACTAAAATTAAGCTACAATAATACAAATAGTGGCCCTATCGTCTAGTGGCCTAGGACGTGGCCTTCTCAAGGCCAAAACACGGGTTCGATTCCCGTTGGGGCTAATTAATTTTTTAGTGCGGGATCAAGACGAAGACTCGGGTTCGAATCCCGACAGGAGCATAACACTTTAAATCTGCCTTATCTCTTCCACAATCTTATCTAATCCGATTGCCCGCGATGCTTTTACCAAAATTAAGTCTCCTTTTTTAATCAATTCTTGAACTTTTCTCTTAGCTTCCTCTGCCTCATCAAAAGAAAAAATATTTTTCTTTGCCAAGCCGGCATTATTGGCCGCTTCCGCGATAAATTTTGCCCGAGGACCAACAGTCACTAAAATATCCAAAAACTTTCCAGCTAACTCACCAAGCGCCTCATGCGCCCCTAAAGTATATTTCCCAATTTCTAACATATCGCCTAAAACAGCTATCTTCCTCCCCTTGCCTAGAGACTTTAAAGTATCTAGAGCCGCGCGCATCGCAAGCGGCGAAGCATTATAGCTGTCATCAATAATATAACTGCCTTTTATGCCCGCAATGAGCTTCATTCTGCGAGATGGCGCTTGATAATAAGTCAAGGCTTCCGCAATTTTGACTAAATTAATTCCAAAAGCTAAGCCCACGGCAGCCGCAATTGCCGCGGCATAAGCCTGCGCCTTACCGAAACAATCATCCAGGCGTACCGGCACAAAACTGCCGCCGTATTCCAACTTAAAACTGATCCCCTCCGGGCGATCGCCTTCCATACGATTTTGAAAATTAGTAATCCGCAATTCCGCGCCTTCATCAAAGCCATAAGTTACTATATGGGCGCGAGTCCGTTCTTTCATAGCTAAAACCGCTTCGTCATCATAATTTAAAATCGCAAAACCAGCCGACATCAAAGCTTCAATTAAATAGCCTTTTTCTCTAGCTACCGCGTCCGGGCTATTATAAAATTCCACGTGAACCGGAATATCGCCAATAGCAGTAATCACGCCAATCTGCGGTTTAGCAATATCCAGCAAATATTTAAGGTCACCCGGGCGATCAGCGCCATATTCCAAAACTAGAAGCTCCGGATAATCCATACGAAAAATTAAACGCAGGGCGGAAACAAAAAAAACTTTACACCAAAAACCCCAACTGCCAACCTTGTCCCAATGACCTAAAATCGTTAAAGGCAAACCAATTTCATTATTGAAATTACCCCGGCTCACCCGAACATTCCGAATATTGCGCAAAACCGTATGAATAGCCTCTTTGGCAGAAGTTTTCCCAACGCTCCCCGTAATACCAATAATCCCCGGCTGATATTTCCAAAGAATTAGTTTTGCGAAGACCCTAAGCTTCCATTTTAAAATTTTCCGTAAAAATTCTTTCATAAATTCTAATCGCTAAACACTAGTCGCTAATCGCCAAATCGTCCGGCGGTATATTGTAATAATTTAATATAAAATGGGCTAAATCGCGAAAAGCCGGTACCACGGTTAATCCCGCCAAAGGCGCGCCTTCCGGTTTATCCAGCCGAACCAAAATTATAAATTTCGGATCGGTGGCTGGCGCAAAACCCACATAAGTATTAATTACCTGATGAGTATAACCGCCGCGCACAAAGTCTGGTACCTGCGCAGTTCCGGTTTTACCCGCAATCTTATAATTAGGTATTTGGGCGATTTGGGCATTTTTGACCGCGGAAACCATCATCGCCGTAACTTGATCGGCAGTTTCTTGAGAAATCACTCTGCGCAAAACTTGCGGCGCAGTGCCTTCAATTAAAAATGGCCTCATTAAAACTCCGTCATTAGCAATGGCGCCGATGGCCGAAATCAATTCAATAGGAGTAACGGAAATGCCTTGGCCAAAAGAAGCGGTGGCAAAATTAATATCCCGAATGTTCTTTTCTAAATTGATCAAATTGCCAGAAACTTCATCTGGCAAACCCACCAGCGTCAAATCCTTAAATCCGAATTGTTCAACATATTTATAAAAATCCCCCCTGCCAGTTTGGCGCTGGGCAAAAACTGCACCCGTATTCAAAGACTGCTCAATTACTTGAGTCATCGTCTGGGTACCATGCGCTTTATTATCCCAATTCTTAATCGTGCGGCCATTCAAAGTAACCGAACCGCTATCATAATAAGTAGTCTCGGGAGTAATTTTCCCAGCATCAATGCCAGCTGACATTGTAATAACTTTAAAAATAGAACCGGGTTCATAAACTGATTCTACGGTTGGATTTAAAAAATTTTCTACGGAATATTCGGAATAATTATTCGGATCAAAATTCGGAGCGCTAGCCATAGCGAGAATCTTTCCCGTTTTCGGATCAGCAACAATCAAGGCGCCCCCAACCGCATTATATTGGTCAATAAGATCGCCCAAAATTTCTTCTCCGCGCGCTTGAATATTCCGATCAATAGTCAATATCAAATCCTTTCCGTGTTGAGGTTCAATGACTTTTGCTCCATCTAAATGCCCTGCCCGCCCGCTCAATGAATCTTCATAATAAGCTTCTAATCCGTAGCGGCCTATAATTTGATCATCTTCATCGCTGGGAGAAAGAAAACCTAAAATATGAGCCGCTAAAGATTCAAACGGATAAAAACGAAAATTTTTATCATTAATATAAACTCCGGCAATTTTCGCCTCTTGAATTGCCCAAACCTGTTCCGGGCTAGCCTTCGCCAAAAGAAGCTCGTAAAGATCATTCAGCTTGCTAAGCTTTAAAATTAATTTATCTTTTTCTAATCCTAAAATCTGGCTAAGAACGCCCGCCGCGCCCTCTCTATCCTCAATCTCTTTAGGTACGGCGTAAACCACGGGATAATCTTTATTAATCGCCGCGGGAATTAAATTATGATTTTTATCCGTAAAATAAATATTGCCGCGGCGCGCCCGCAATAAACCCGCGGAACCTACTTGAGACTCCGCTTTAGCAATATAATCTTGCCCTCTTTCAATTTGAAGATAATAAATTTTAAAAATCAGCGCTGAATAAATAAAAATCACGCCGGAAACAATAGTCGCTAAACGAAAAGTCATGGCTGTGGCAAATTAGAAGCCGCGACAGAAACACCGGCCTCCAAATAACCAGGCCGCGCTTCTTTAACTAAAGCTAATTCTGAAGCAACCTTTTTTAAATTATCGAATCCTAAAATTTTATATAAACCGTTTTTTAATTCGGCATTCACGGCCTGCGATTTCTGCAAGGCATCGGTATTATCTGACAAACCATGCCTTAAAGAGACAATATTGCTATATAAATAAATGTTTAAAACTGCCGCCAAAATAGCCGCCCCAATTAACAAAACAAAAATGGAATCTAGGTGAAATTTATTTTTATTAGGCTGTAAAATAGTCATAAAATTTCTGCCGCTCTTAACTTGGCCGAACGGGATCGCGGATTAATCGCAATCTCTTCTAGGCTCGCTGTAATCGGTTTTTTTGTTAAAATTTTTAACTTGCCGACCTTTTTAAAATCACGAAAATAATTTTTGACAATCCGATCTTCTAAAGAATGAAAGCTGATAATCACCACTCGGCCGCCGGGATTCAAAATTTCTTCCAGATGTTTCAAAACTTTTTCTAAATTTCCTAATTCGTTATTAACGTAGATGCGCAACGCTTGAAACGTTCGGGTGGCGGGATGTATCCGCCCGCGTTCATAACCCATTGGCACCGCTCGAGAAATCGCTTGAACTAATTCACTAGTAGTTTCAATCGGTTTAATTTTCTCTTGATCTTTAATCGCTCGGGCTATCCTTCCAAAAAATCTTTCCTCGCCAAAATTTTTAATCACTCCCGCCAACTCCTCTTCGCTTAAATCCTTCAATACATCTTTGGCCGGCTTGGTGACGGAATTATAAGCCATCAATAGAGGCTCATCTTTTTGAAAACTGAATCCCCTGCCCGATCCCAACTGCTCTGAAGAAAATCCCAAATCCAGCAATAATCCATCGGCTTTAAAAGTTTTTACCTGCCTGCCGGCAAGCAGGTTTTTCAGAATTTCTGACAAATCCGAATAATTAGCGACTTCGTAAGAAAAACGCGAATCGCTAATAGCATGCACGCTAAAACTCTGTTCATCCCAATCTACGCCAAGCAATTTCCCATCTGGGCCAAGCTTCTTTAAAATTTCTTGCGCATGGCCGCCGCTACCAAAAGTTCCATCGATTATAAATTCTCCGGGTTGTGGATCAAGAAAATTAATTACCTCGTTTAAAAGAACCGGCTTATGCATAAACCCCAAACCTCAAATTCCAAATCACAAATAAACCCCCTGGTATTTTGAACATTGAAATTTGGAGCTTATTTGAAGATTGATATTTATTATTTGGCGTTTCATTTTAAATTCCTAACTCTCCTAATTTTTCCGCTATCTCATCGGACGCTGATTCGGTTTTAGACTTATAACCCTTCCAACGCGCCTCATCCCAAATTTCCACACGATTATATAAGCCCGTTACTACCGCGATTTTTTTAAGATCCGCGTATTGACGCAAATAATCCGGTATCAAAACTCTTCCCTGCTGATCAATTTCCACATCCATCGCGCCAGCCAACATCAAACGAACAAAAGCTCGCGAATTGGCTTGCGCTAAAGGTAAAGCAATTAATTTTTGAGCTAAAATTTCCCACTCATTGCTTGTAAAAAGAAAAAGACAGCGATCTAATCCTCTGGTGATAATCGCGCCGTTACCTAGCTGTTTACGAAATTTAACCGGTACAGCCATCCGGCCCTTTGTGTCTAAGCTATGTGTGTATTCGCCAATAAATGGCATTTGAGTTATCCCCAGTGAGGTCTAGTTATCCCCATATTTATCCACATTTCCCCACTGCCCTATCATTATGCGCCACTAGGCCAAAGAGCGTCAAACCAAGGGCTGTGGACAAATCAAAAAAATCAGCTATATTAAAAGCAGTATTTTAAAAAACCAAGGGGGATTTATATGAAAGAGGCGACGGGTGAAAAATAAAAAAATCTACCAGAGCAATAACCTTCTGGCAAATTGGATTTTTAATCAGCTCCTAAAAATTATAAGAACAGCAAAGAAAAAGAAAAGATTAGTGGGTAATCTCGTCAAACTTTATAAAGTTTGCGATTTAAGAAATACTGATGATAAAAAGAAAGAAAAACTAAGCGGCTTGATTATTACGAGAAAGAAACGCACTTGCTGCATTTATATTAACTTTAAGGATGCTCCCTCTGAACAAATCAAAACCCTGATTCATGAACTCGGACATTTTATTTTCTGGTGGGAATACGAACCGCCAATTATTAAATTGGAGAATTTAATTTGGGACGCGCTGTCTCAAGAACAAAAAGAAATCTTATTTGAGTTTATTAGAAAACTGAAAATCACTAGACAGCCAAAATAATTGAGCGCATAAATTATGCGCTCAATTTTTATCTTATGCGCCCTGTTGAGACCCCGCACTAAAAAGAGCGCTGCTCTACGGCATAAAGCCTAGAGAAAAAAGCGCTCTTTTAGTGACGAGGCGCAATCAAACCAAGAAACGGATTGCAACCTCGTACCAAATTCTGATGGGCATTACTGGGATTGAACCAGTGACCTTTGCAATGTGAATGCAACGCTCTACCACTGAGCTAAATGCCCGTTATTTGGTACGGGGCAAGTGTTGAATGCAACGTTTTACCACTAAACTATGCGCCCTTTTACAGTCAATATAAATAAAAAATCGCCCGAATTCAATTGGGACGATTTTTTATCTAAAAACTATTTCAGCTCTACAGTCGCGCCTGCGGCTTCCAATTTCTTTTTCAATTCTTCTGCTTCTTCTTTCTTTAATCCAGTTTTTACTGGTTTTGGAGCGGCATCAACCATATCTTTAGATTCTTTCAAACCAAGGCCGGTCGCCTCTCTAAGGGCCTTGATAACTTGGATTTTCTGTTCACCGCCACTTTTCAAAATAACGTCCCAAGCAGTTTTCTCTTCCGCTTCACCTCCACCAGTCGCGCCGCTACCGGCCGCTGCCATCGGCATAGCCGCAGAAACTCCAAACTTCGTTTCCATTGCCTTAACTAACTCTGCCAGTTCGGTAACTTTTAATTCTCCAACTTTTGAAATTATATCTTCTATATTGTTCATTTTTTAAATTTATAAATTTTTGACTTCGTTTTGTTCGACCGTTTTTTCTGCCACAGGAGCAACTGCCGCTGGCGCGGCTACTAGCTCCGGCGATTTCTTACTCAATTGATCAATGATATACATAAACGCGCGAATTGTGCCTGCCATTACGCCAACCACTTGCGCCAATAATATTTCTTTCGTTGGCAGTTTGGCAATGACCGTAAATTCGTCCGCGGTCATAAAAACCTTATTTTCTAAGTCATAATTGCCTAAAATCTGAAAATTTTTCTTTTCTTTGGTTAAATCTTTAGAAAACTTATAGATCGGAGTAGCAATCGAACTTAAATCTTGTTTCGTATAAATCACGCCTACCTGCGCTTTAAACTGCAAAGGATCAAAATCCATTCCAGAATCTTTCAAGGCTAATTTCAAAAGAGTTTTTTTAGCTATTCTAAACTTAGATCCAGATTTTTTTAACTCTTGCTTTAATTTATTGATATCCTTGGTGCCAACAGTACTAAAATCCGCAAAAACTAAATTTTTGCTGTCTTTAATATAACTGGCAGTATCAGAAATAACTTTGGTTTTTTGCGCTTTAGTTAACATATTTTTAAAAAAAATAACGGCTTTTGAGCCGCAGACAAATTTAACAACTGGCGACTAGTAGTTAGCGACTAGAAAATCTTAGATCAATTCATTCTAGTGGCTAGTGGCTAATCACTAATAGCTAATTTTTCCTCGAGCGGACTTATATCCTCTATTAGGAAACCGCTTGTCTACGGACTATTGCCAATAAGTATACATCACCCATGAATGTCGTCAAGGGGTATAGAAAACGCTCGACTAAAAAATCAAAGCGAAAATAAAATAGACAATTATAGCTAAAACTACAATGAACTTAATTAACATACCGGCAAATAAACCGATTAAAACGCCTAAGGCGGTATGAAAAGACTTTGTAGTATCTTTGCCGCTTAGCATCTCCCCCGCCACAGCGCCTAACAACGGCCCAAGAATAATTCCAAAAGGCCCAAAAATAAAAAATCCAAAAACTAATCCTAAAGAAGCGCCCAAAAATCCGTACTTACTAGCCTCATATTTTTTGGCACCGATTAGGGGCGCGATAATATCCACCACAATAGTCAGCGCGGTAAATCCAAGAAAAATAAAAACTGCGGTTTGAGAAACGATCGTAAAATTAGTCAAAGCCGCATACAAAAACATTCCCAACCATACCAAAGGAACACCCGGTAGAAAAGGCAAAAATACGCCCACCAAACCAATGCCCATCAATAATAACGATAAAATTAAGAATAAAATTTCCATAATTATTTTTCTTATTCGCTTATTCGTACGAATAAGCGAATAAGAAATTGATTGCTTAATTCATTATAAACCGCCGTGAATTTTACGCCATTCGTTAATTTTCTTGTGATTACCCGACAACAAAATCTTCGGAACTTTCCATGTTCTTAGTGCTTGCCGCCTCTGGCGAGCCTCGCCCTTGGCGGGGTTCTTGCCGCCTCTAGCGAGCCTCGCCCTTGGCGGGGTTCTTGGTTTAAATATCTCCGGCTTTGTATATACGGGGTAACTACCCTTAATATCTTCTAGAGATTCATATTTACCTAAAACGCCTGGAAGATAACGGGAAACCGCTTCAACTAAAATCATTGCCGGCAATTCGCCACCAGATAATACATAATCTCCAATAGAAATTTCTTCGTCAGCAATGTATTGCGCTACTCGCTCATCTACGCCCTCATAACGCCCGCAAATTAATATCAGCTGATCATATTTAGAAAGCCTTTTAGCAACTTTGGAATCTAACTTTTTACCTCGTGTTGAAAATAAGATTACTCTAGTTTTTACCTGCCTGCCGGCAGGCAGGGCTTTATGGCTTTTAACTTTTAAATGCTGAACAGCTTTAAAAATCGGTTCAATTTTTATAACCATTCCTGGTCCTCCGCCGTAAGGGCTGTCATCAACTTTATGATGTTTATCTGCGGTAAAATTGCGCAAGTTGTGCGATGCAATTTTAATAAGCCCATTTTTCTGAGCGCGTTTTAAAATTGATTCGTTAAAATAAGACTGGAAAATATTAGGAAAGATAGTTAATATATCAAATTTCATATTTTTAACGATGGCCAATGATTATGACATTATAATAACCGACATTGTACAAACAAAAAAGGCGCCGAAGCGCCTTAAAAAATTTTAATTAACTTTTTCAATATTGTTAACAGGACGAATCTTATACCGACCCAACCCATCTTTCACAATCTGAATCCGCGTACCCTGCGGATAATTCATCACATAATGATCTCCACCCATCACATACTGCCGCCCGCCAACTAAATAGACCAACGTTCCGCGCAATTCAGTTTTCGGATCTCCCAGATAAATAACATCGTAAAAATCTCCTTCCGCAACTACCGTTTCAGATCTTGCCAACAAAATAAAAAATAGAAGTATCAAAATCACGGCCGCCAACAAAAACACTTTGATTCTTCCTATATCCATTCTATCCCCCTTTCGATTAAGGATGAACAATATAGTAAACGAACTGCGAGTATAATACCATAAACTAAAATCCCCAGCAATAAGGGGGATTTTAGTTCTAGAACCCATCTTTAAAATACTCCCGCTCGCGATATAGATCAATTTTCGTAAAACCAAGGAGCGACGACGAGATTGTGCTTTAAGCACATTGAGGAGGAGTCGACGATGGTATTGCGGAAATTGACCATATCCCTTGTGGGTTGCGGCTATTTTCTCGTCCCTCTGCGTTGCGACTTCGTCATTGTAGCTTAAGCTACAACTTCCTCGTCGCGCCTTGTGGATATGAGAAAATATCTCGCAACGCGAACTGGGGGGTATTTTAAAGATGGGTTCTAACTTATTAGTATTCGGACTCTTCCTTGCGAGCGCGGGGAACATGCGTAGAACCCTCAGGCTCTTCAATTTTGAGATTAACGCGAGCATTATTCTTAATGCCAACGATTCTCAAAAGAGAACGGATAGACTTGGCGGTTGCGCCTTGTCTGCCGACTACTTGGCCCATGTCCTGAGCATTTACTTTCAAAGAAAGCAAAACGCCCATCTCATCTACCTTACGATCAACCTTCACATCTTCCGGATGATCAACGATAGACTTAACAACATATTCCAAGAACTCATGATCGGTTCCTTTAGTAGTTGCCATATCAATTCTGGTTAGTCTGCGACCTTTCAAATTTTCTGTATTATATCACACCCTCCAAAAAAGTCAAGCCTCTCTTTTAAGCAGCCGGTTTTTCAACGGCCGGAGCAGCTTTAACGGCATCGCCCTCTTTCTTTTTGGGCTGTTTATGTACAGCAATTTTTTTGCCCTGAATAATGCCGGCAGCAACTAAAAGGTTATGCACTGTATCGCTGGGTTTGGCGCCAACTTTCAGCCAATGCTGAATCCGTTCCTTATCAAATGCGTGTTTATGTTGGCCCGGAGTGTACCAACCCAAATATTCGGTCTGTTCACCAATTAATTTATGCCTTTTTTCTCCAACAATGAGGCGAAAACTCGCCTGATGCTTTTTGCCGGTGCGTTGAAGCTTTAACATTAACATAAGAAAGATGATACTTTTTCTTTGGATGCCTGTCAAATGAATTAATCTTGTCCCGCCTTTTCTACGGGAACCAGAATATTTTTACTCCAGCGGTAAAAATTTCTTCTCCCTCGCTCGGCTGATCCCGACATTTGTCGGGCACCAAGCTCAGCCAAGCTGCGGGATGTTCCCTACGAAAAGGCGAAACAAGATCTTCGCCTGTCTTATGCGGTACCAAAGCAAAAGTGGAGGTGGGAAGATAAAAAATTCGACCCCTCCATCACGCTAGTGCGAAAAATAGGCTGACCTAAATAAGATTTAACCCAAGAAAAAGTGAGGATGAAAGCAGGGAAATAAAAAATCCGCTTCGGGGTTAACCGAGGCGGATTTAAGAATTTACGATCCTGTCTCTTCTTCTTTTGAGGAATCGACAAACTGGATAATCGGGCAAACTTTTTGCTTTTTGGCAACTAAATAAACCGCGATCATCTTGCCTAATTCTGTTTGCTTCAGCTTAACAATCCCCCATATCGCTAATGCCAAAAATACAATTATACCTGCGCTCAGTAAGACAAAGTTGGATAGTAAAAAATTGCCGATTTCTCGATAAAAATTTATAATAGCCGTGACTAGCCAAAAAATACCAAATCCTGCTAATAAAACAGATAAAACACCAATCGGCAAAATTCTATAATCTCCAATTTTGGGCCATTTTCTATAAGAACAGAAAATGATCTCACCCCCTCCATCTTCGAGATACCTACCAAATAAAAATGCTACAACATAGAGTAGCGTCACGACGACGTAGATTGCTGAAAATACTACTAACGCCACAGGGAACGCAAGAATAAAACGCCAAAAGAACAGACAAAGATTAGTAACAATAGGCTGTGGACTTTCCTTATTTTTGTAAAAATAAGCCACGCGGTACAAAAAACTATCGCGGCGAATCTCCATAAAATACCTCCTTAAAATAAGGTTTTCAAAGTTCTGAAATGCTGGCTACATAATAAATCAATTATGGCAATCTGTCAATGCTTTTACTGCCTCACTGCTTCGGCGGATTCTAATTTCAAAGACAAAACTTTGGATGTGCCGTCCTCACCCATTGTAACGCCATATAAAATATCCGCGGCTTCCATAGTGGCGCGATTATGGCTGACTAATAAAAACTGGGTTTTTTGAGAAAATTCGGAAATCATCTCTGCAAACCTACGGGCATTCCGTTCGTCTAAAGCCGCATCCACCTCATCCAAAACTAAAAATGGCGGTGGGCTTACAGAAATTAAAGCAAATAAAGCCGCGATAGAAACCAAACTCCGCTCGCCTCCCGACAACATATCTAACCCGCTGATTTTCTTTTTAGGAATACTCACGTCAATTTCAATGCCGCCATGATCAACTTTGTGCTCCGCGTCTTCATCGCTACCTCCTTCTTCCGTTCCCGCGTTTTCCAAATTTACTTCTTCGGAAGAAATTTCTTCTTTTTTAATTTCTATTTTTTCTAACCGCAACTTTGCGTGGCCGCCGCCAAACATTAATCGGAAATAATGGTTCAATTGCTCATTAATAGCGTGTAAAGATTTAGTAAATTCTGTATGAAGTTTGTTATCTAAATCCTCAATTAAAACCCCTAAGTCCTTAACCGCTTTATTTAAATCTTCCACTTGCGTGGATAAAAAATTATACCGAGCTTCAATTTCCTGCGCTTCTTTAATTAAAGCGGGATCTAGTTCGCCAATACCGGCAAGTTCCGCACGCAATTTAAACATTTTTTTCTCCGCCTCCGCCAAGGCTACGGCGGACAAGTCTGCTCCTGCTAAATTCCCCAACTCGCCACCTGCCACGCCCTCAAACTCACTTAATTTTCGGCTAGCCTGCGCCGCCAAATTAGCCAGTTCTTGCTTACGAATTTCTATCCGTTCTTTATCAAACAACAGCTGATTCTTTTGATTTTCCAAACGCGAAATCTCATCTTTCTTAGCCTCTACCTGTTCAAAAACTTTTTTAAACGTTTCATTAAAATTTTTTAATTCGGTATTTAATTTCAATTCTGATTCATTTAATACTTCTAAAGTTTTATCTAAACCGAATAGCTCCGCCAATAAACGCTCTTTAGATTTTTCTAATTCTTTAGACCGCGATTCTTTTTCTTTTCCGCCAGAGTCCAACAGACGATCAATTTTTTCCAAAAGCCCACGTAAAGATCCTCGCATCTTTTCTATATCACCTCCGGCAGTAATCGTGGAAATCTCTAATTTTAATTCTGATAAAAGTTTGATCGCCTGCGCCGCGGGAATATCGGTTTTCGGTTGCGCAAGCAAAAATTCTAATTGTCCTTCCAAGCGCCCCAGTTCTTTTTGTAAAGTTGCGCGCCTCCCTAAAAGCGCGGTCTGATTTTTTTTAAAATCCTCAAAACCTCGATCCCCTTTTGGCGCGGAATCTTCAACTTTTTTTAAATCCGCTTGCGCGCTTTTTAAATCTTTTAATTTATCCTTAATCTTGGCTCCAATGTCTATAATTTTTGGCTCCAAAGCCTTAAAATCTTCTTGAATAATTTTCAGCTTTACGGAAAAATAATTATTTTCCAAATCCCGCAATTCTTTTTCTACTTCTGCCTGCCGACCGTATTTAGCCGCCTGCCGGCGCAATAATCGCAAATGCGGCATCAATTCATTAATCATCGCGTCAGTTTTTTCCAAATTAAACTTGGTGCTTTCCAGTTTACGCTCAGCTTCGTGTTTTTTTAATTGATACTGCCTTAAACCCAAAATCTCTTCAATCATCGTGCGGCGCTCTTTAGGATTAGCCCGAACAAAAATATCGCTTTCGCCCTGATTGACGATCGCTAAACCCTTGGTGCCCAACCGAACCTTAGCAAAAAAATCAATAATATCTTTAAGGCGGATTTCCGCGTCATTTAAAAAATACTGGGAAGTGCCATCGCGAGTAACCTGCCGGCGAATAGAAATTTCCGAATAATCCACCGGAAAAAATCGGCTGGTGTTATCAAAAATAATCGTGACTTGCGCCATACTGGTTCGAGACCGCAAAGGCGTGCCGGAAAAAATCAAATCTTCAGCTTTAGCGCCGCGAATATTTTTAGCTTCCCGCTCGCCTAAAAGCCAGCGAATCGCGTCAATAATATTGGATTTCCCACTGCCATTCGGACCGACAACAACGGAAATGCCGGCGGGAAAATCTAAAACAGTTTTTTGCGCAAAAGACTTAAATCCAAGTATTTCCAAACGCTTTAAGTGCATGACATTATTATAAGACAAAACCTAAAAATAAAAACGGCCCGATGTGTATCGGACCGCCATAATTTAATCAACAACTTCAATCAGCAATATATCGATTTCTTCCGCATCTAAAGTCTCTTTTTCTAAGAGAGCTTGGGCGACTTTTTCTAATTGATCATTGTGTTGCCGTAAAATCTCTTCAGCCCTCTTATAAGCTTCCTCTAAAAAGCGTTTAATTTCTTGATCGATAATCGCTTTAGTTTCCGGAGAGCAATCCAAGAATTCTTCATTGCCTAAAAATGATTCGTGCCTGGAATAAATTACTTTGCCAACTGCTTCACTCATGCCAAATTCACAAACCATCGCCCTTGCAATTTTAGAAGCTTGAGCAAGATCGTGGCCAGCGCCGCTAGTCTTCTCGTTAAATTTTAACACTTCCGCCACGCGGCCGCCCATCATTGAAACTAAATGATCAAGAAGATAGCTCTCGCTATAATATTGGCGATCTTCATTCGGCAAATAATGAGTGGCTCCGCCCATGCGCCCTCGAGGAATAATAGTAACTTTTCTTAAAGGATCGGCATTCAAACAATGCCTCGCGGCAATCACATGGCCAGCTTCATGATAAGCAGTGGTCATTTTATCCTTTTCAGAAACTACCCGAGATTTTTTCTCCGGCCCCAACAAAATCTTGTCAAAAGCATCATTAAAATCTTTTGAAGTAATAACGGCATTCAATTTCATCTTTGTAACCTTCTCTTCTTCCAATAAACGCCGACTGGCAAAAATCGCCGCCTCATTAATCAAATTCGCAAGGTCCGCGCCCGAAAATCCAGTTGTCATTTTAGCTATATTTCTTAAACTGATGCCTTGATCTAAAACACGGCTTTTAATGTGCGCCTTCAAAATAGCTTCCCGGCCGACAACATCGGGTAGCGAAAGAAAAAGCTCTCGATCAAATCTACCCGGCCTTCGTAAAGCAGGATCCAAAACGTCTGGCCTGTTAGTAGCAGCGACAATTAAAATGCCCGTATTTTCATCAAAACCATCCATTTCCGCCAAAAGAGCATTAAGCGTCTGTTCCCGTTCTTCATGGCCGCCAAAACCTTTGTAATTACCGCGGCGTTGAGCAACCGAATCAATCTCATCAATAAAAATAATGCAGGGCGCGTTCTTTCTCGCTGTGGCAAATAATCCCCGAACTCTTTGCGCTCCTACGCCGACAAACATTTCTATAAAGTCCGAACCACTTAAAGGAATAAAATTCATTTTCGCTTCGCCGGCAATCGCTTTAGCCAATAAAGTTTTTCCAGTTCCGGGCGGACCGATGAGCAGTAACCCTCGCGGAAGATTAATGCCAAAACGATTAAAAATATCCGGATAAAGAAAAAACTTCATGAATTCTTTTGCTTCTTCAATAGCCTCGTCGCAACCAGCCACATCTTTAAAACGAGTAGGATTAGCAGCCGCTTTTTCCAATCCCGTACCTTGAAACTTAGCAGGGAATTTTAATATATTTCCGCCTCCTCCTTTACGGAGCATCCAAACCCAAAAGCCAATCAATAGAACCATAAAAAGAATAGTCGGCGCAAAAAGATACACCCAAGGAAACGCCGGCTCCAAAACATCAACTTCCACGCCCCTTTCCATCGCCACGCTTTGCAAATCACCGGTATCTATAACCCGGCTTTTAAATTTCTTGCCGTCTTTAAATTTTCCAACAATATTTCCTGATTCAGGATCAATATTTATTTTCTCTACTAATCCCCCATTGATATCTTTATAAAGCTGATTAATATTTAAATCCTGGGGTTTCACGGCTTGCATCTTTTTGTAATCTATAAAAACCAAAATCAAAATCAAAAAACCGATCCAAAACCACGGAAACTTTGCCTTTTGCATTTGCGCCTCTTTCCTCTCAATCTATTTTAGTTGTCAATGAAAAGCTTTTGGGATTATATAATAAAGCTTATAAATTTTCCAGCGCCCTCTTGGCCGCCTCAACTTCCGCGTCTTGCTTAGACTGGCCACTACCGATAGCAACCATTTTATCATTTAAAAATACTCCCACTTCAAAAATCTTGGAATGATCCGGCCCTTTTTCCGAAATCACTTTATAATTCGGGGTAATCTTCAAATCCGCCTGAGATTTTTCCTGCAATAAACTTTTTGCGTCTTTATATAATCCCTTAGCTATAACTTCTGCCAAATGGCTTAGCACAAAAGCTTTCACAAATTTTTTAGCCCCTAAATAATCTGAATCTAAATAAATAGCGCCGATCAATCCTTCCATCGCGTTCGCTAAAATCACATCACGAGCGCGCCCCATATCTTTAGCTTCTCCACGCGACAACAAAACAAAATTTTCTAAGCCAATTTCTTTGGCAATAGTAGCCATCATTTGATAATTAACTAGCGCCGCGCGATAACTAGTCAACTCTCCCTCTTGAGACTCCGGATATCGATTATACAATTCTTCCGTAGTAGCCAATTCTAAAACCGCGTCCCCTAAAAATTCCAATCTTTCATTATTAGGCAAATGCCAAGAAGGATTTTCATTAAGATACGAGCGGTGCGTCAAAGATTCTTTAAGCAAATCTCTGTCTTTAAACTTATAACTAATTTTTTCTTCGAGTTTTGAGAAATCCATTCGATTAGCCACTAGCGACTAAGGTATAGCCACTAGTAAACCTATTGGCTACGCCCTAAACCCTATTGGCAGATAAATTTTATTTTTTGTCGTCTTTTCCCTTGCCCCCCTTAGCTTTAGCGGCGAAAGATTGTTCTTTTGATTTTTCTTCTTTTTTCTCGTCTTTCGGCTGTTCCTTTATTTGTCCCGAAGCCTGCATTTCTTTATAAACCGTGCCTAAAACGCCATTAATAAATTTTCCCGAATTCGGGCCGCCATAATTTTTCGCAATCTCAATAGCTTCATTAATAGCCACTTTAGGAGGAACCTCATTAGGATCCGCATATAAAAGCTCATATAAGCCTAACCGCAAAGCATTGCGGTCAATAATGGCGATCTGTTCCACCGGCCACTCCGGAGCGGCCTTAACAATAATTTGATCCAATTTCCCCATTTGCTCCACTATCCCCTTAACCAATTTCCAAATAAATTCCGGCTCATCAATGCCCGGAGCAAACTCTGAAATATTTCGTTCAATAATGACGGTTAAATCATTTTTGCGCCCATAAAAATCCCATTCGTAAAGAGACTGAAGCACAACGGAACGAGCTAAATGACGAGTGGCCATACTTTGGTGTTGAATTCAAAATTTAAAAATCAAAGGTCAAAATTATAAGTTAAAATGCAAAATTGTTTTTTAAAAAAAAACTTTTTACTTTTAAATTGCAATTTCGCATTTTAAGTTTTGAGTTTATTTCTGATTATACGCTCCGCATTGCGCGCAGGATCTGTGCGGCATCGTTGGCCCTTGGCAATTTTTACAAACAAAAATATTGGTTTTCTTCAAAGCTAAATGCGACCGCCGACGGCCAACTTTTGATTTACTATGATGTTTAACTGGTACGCCACCCATAGATTAAAAAATAAAATCGGAAAACTCTTAGTCTTTATTCAATTATATTAAAACAATTTTTTGGATTATACAAGTTGCCCCTATCCCTTTACATTTTCCTGCTTTTCGTGATATAATACCAAAAGTTTCCTGATTGAACTTTAATAATCAATTCCCAAACATAAAAATAATTTTATGCGCGGGGAAGGGGGATTGTTATGAGGCCATCTGCTTCTTTAGGCATCGTGTTGATTGCGATCCTTGGTATTTTTTCCTATACCAGTTCTACGGCTGATCCCCCTTTACCGCCAGCAAACCCAGCGCCAGCTGTGGCTGCGCCGGCAACAGAAAAAAAGCCAACTTTTAAAGAAATTTACGAACAGGCGGATTATTCCGCTACTCTGATAATTATTTATGAACGCGAAATCGAAGTGACCGTAACTGAATGGCAAGATCAAAAACAACCGAACGGGACAGTGGTTCGAAAACCGGTTGAAGTTAAAAAGAAAGAAAAACAATTTGATCCAGCTGTAATGTCAGGGTTTGTCGCCAAAGACGAAGAAAACGGCAAATTCTACGTTTACACCGCCGGCCACATTTATCGTCCCCAATATAAAATCTTTGCCATTGAAGCGAGCTTTAAAAAGAATCTCCCAAATGAGGATCTGGAATTAGTTGGCTACGACCTTAAGGCCGACTTGGCGGTGCTTAATTTTAAAAAGGAAAAGTTTGTTTTTAACGGCAATGCCGCAAAACTAGGCGATTCTTCCCTAATCCAACCGGTTGATCCAGTAATGACCATCGGCCATTCTCACACATTTTTAGATCATGCTCCCACCACGGGAATAATTGTTAAAACACAAATTCCCTACCTGAATAAATTAGTCCATAGTGCCCGCATTAATTATGGTAATTCCGGCGGGCCGCTTTTAAACGATAAGGGGGAAGTGGTCGGAATCAATGTCTTAATGATGAATGACGAACTGGGAGTCTATCTGTGTAGTTTAGCAACGCCAGTCAATTACCTTAAGCGGCTAGATAAGCAACTGAAGGCTGGAGGTGAAGTCAAACACGCCGATCTCCAAACAGTGCTTGTAGACAGTTCGGAAGGCGTAGCGGTAAGGTGGGTTTACGATGTTTCTATTGTGATTTCCGGAGAGGAACTTCTGTATTTAAGAAATGGCGATATTATTCTTAACTATGACGGACGCGCTCCAAAAAACGCTCTAGAAATTGAAGAATACGTGTTTTTTGAAAAAAATCCCGGTGACAAAATTAAATTTAAAGTGAAACGAGAGAGCAAAGAGCTGGAATTTGAAAAAGAGCTCAAAAAATTTAAAAAGAAGTAGAATTTTTCCCGCACATAAAAAACTATGTGCGGGATTTATTTGCAATAAGACTATCAAAAAATATAAAATGAAATTATTATGCATCACTTTACCCATCTTCACACCCATTCACATTATTCCCTCTTAGATGGGCTCGCCAAAATTGATGGCTTAATCAGCAGAACTAAAGAGCTAGGAATGGATTCTATCGCGCTCACTGATCACGGCAATCTCTATGGAGCAATAGAATTTTATCAAAAAGCAAAAGCCGCAGGCATAAAACCAATTTTGGGCGTTGAGGCCTATGTCGCGTCCGACGATCCGCAAAATAAATATTTCCATCTTATACTTTTAGCCAAAAATGAAACTGGCTGGAAAAATCTTTTAAAATTAGTCACCCATAGCCATCTGCACGGTTTTTATTACAAACCCCAGATGAGTAAAGAAATCCTAAAACAACATTCGGAAGGATTGATTGCGCTTTCCGGATGTTTATCAGGCGAAGTGTCCCGAATGCTTCTACAGGGAAAAGCGCAAAAAGCAGAAGAGGTAGCGCTAGAATACTTAAATATTTTTGGCGCGGGAAATTTTTTCATTGAAATTGGACATCATCCCGGAATTAAAGAAACCATCAAGGTCCATAATGGTTTGATTCAAATTTCTAAAAAAACCAACATCCCCCTTGTCGCCACCCAAGATATCCATTATTTAAAAAAAGAAGACGCGACTTATCACGATATTTTTCTCGCCATTCAAACTGGCAATAAAGTTACGGATACTGATCGGCTGACTCTTAAAGACGACGATTTTTCCATGACGTCTCCAGAAGAAATGGCAGAGCTCTTCAAAGATACTCCAGAAGCGGTTGCCAATACTGCAAAAATCTCTGACCAATGTAATGTTGAATTAAAACTTCACCAAGTCCTATTGCCAAAATTTGATACTCCAAACGGCCAATCTGGAATCAATTATCTTAAAGAACTTATTCGAGAAAGAGTGGGGCAAAGATTCTCTGAAATCACGCCTAAAATCCAAGAAAGGCTCGATTATGAACTTGGAGTAATTGAAAAAACCGGATTTGAGGATTATCTCTTAATAGTTCAAGACTTTATTAACTGGGCAAAAGACCGCAATATCGTTGTTGGTCCGGGCCGAGGATCTGCGGCAGGAAGTTTACTGGCCTACATACTCGGCATTACTGATATTGACCCGTTAAAATACGACCTGCTTTTTGAAAGATTCTTGAACCCCGATCGCATTCAAATGCCTGACATTGACGTAGATATTACTGACCGTCGGCGCGATGAAGTTTTTGGATATTTAAAAGAAAAATACGGGGAAAACCGAGTTGCCAACATAATTACTTTTGGAACAATGGCGGCGCGGCTTTCTGTCCGTGATGTTGGACGAGCCTTAGGAATTAATCTTGCGTTATGCGATAAAATCGCAAAACTAATTCCCTTTAATACTGATATTGATGAAGCATTAAAATTAATACCGGAATTCACAAAGCTTTATAACGGTGATGCTGATGCAAAAAAAATTATAGATATAGCCAAACATTTTGAGGGCGTAGTCCGCCATGCTTCTGTCCATGCTTGTGGCACTGTCATTGCCGCCAAAGACCTAACCGAATACCTACCGCTCCAAAAAGCCAAAGATGTGATTGTTACCCAGTTTGAAATGCATAGCGTGGAAGATATTGGCCTCTTAAAAATTGATCTTCTGGGATTAAAAAACTTAACAATTATTGAAGACACCCTCCGATTAATCCAAGAACGTACCGGTAAAAAAATAAATATCTCTAGCTTGCCGCTGGATGACAAAAAAACTTTTGCTATGCTTCAAGCCGCCGAAACTACCGGAGTATTTCAATTAGAATCTTCGGGTATGAGAAGATATCTCAAAGAATTAAAGCCTACCGAAATTGAGGACATTATCGCGATGGTGGCGCTGTATCGCCCCGGACCGATAGAACTTATCCCAAGCTATATCAAAAGAAAACACGGCAAAGAAAAAATTGAGTATGTCCATCCAAAATTAGAACCAATTTTAAAAACTACCTACGGCGTAGGAATCTATCAAGAACAAATGATGCGCATTGCCAGAGATTTAGCAGGATTTACTTTGGCGGAAGCCGATACTCTGCGAAAAGCTATTGGTAAAAAAATTAAAGAACTGCTGGATAAACAAAGCGAAAGATTAATTAACGGAATGCTTAAAAACGGGATCGACGCCAAATCGGCTAAAGCCATCTGGGACCTCTTCCCTCCTTTTGCCCGCTATGGCTTTAACCGCAGCCATGCCGCTTGTTATGCGATGATTGGCTATCAAACCGCCTATTTAAGAGCCAATTATCCTTCGGAATTTATGGCTAGCTTGCTGAATGCAGATTCTGGCGACGTAGAGCGTATCGCTTTTTTAATCAGCGAATGCAAAAAAATGAATATTCAAGTATTGCCGCCGGACGTCAACAAAAGCGCCAGCGCCTTTACCTGTGAAGAAAATAATATCCGCTTTGGGCTGACGGCTATTAAAAATATTGGCACTGCGATAGTAGGCGCGATCATTGAAGCGAGAGAACGAAGCGGGCCATTTGTCAATCTCACTGAATTATTAAACCGAGTCCAACATAAAGACTTCAATAAAAAATCTATGGAAAGCCTGGCAAAATCCGGCGCCTTAGATTCTCTAGGAATAGAACGCAATCAAATAGTTTCTAATATAGAAGAAGTTCTCAAGTGGCACAGCGCACTTAAAAAAGAGTCTGTGAGCAGTCAAATCGGATTATTCGGCCGCACAGGATCAAATTCGCAATCCTTAAGGCTCAAAAAGGTGGCGCCAGCGACATCCCAAGAAAAATTAACTTGGGAAAAAGAACTGCTCGGATTATATATCTCCGACCATCCCTTAAACAGTTACCGCCAAAAAATAGAAACCTTAAAAGCGCGGCCCATTAAAGAAGTGCGCGCAGAAACCAGCGGCTATCAAATAATTGCCGGGGTCATTTCTAAACTGCAAAAAATCATTACCAAAACCGGAAAACCAATGTTGTTCGCGAAAGTAGAAGATTTTAATGATGCGATGGAAATAGTAGTTTTCCCCGAAACTCTTGCTCGAAGCATCCCTGTTTGGATAGAAAATGGGCCAGTTTGCATTAGAGGAAAAATTTCTATGCGCGATGGTGAAGCCAAGCTTATTTGCGAAGAAGCAATAGCGCTTTAATCAGCGACTAGCCACTAGTGGTTAGCCACTAGTCCGACGGACAATAAATAATTAGTCGGGTTAGTCACTCAACACTAGTCGCTAACCACCCGTCTGTTATACAATATAGTTTATGGAATCTAATGAACCAAAAAAGATGCGTGACCACCGGGAAATCGGGCAAGCGCTAGATCTCTTCTCTTTTCAAGAAATCGCTCCGGGAGCGCCGTTTTGGCATAACAACGGAATGATTATCTTTAAAGAGCTAGAAAAATGGCTGCGTGAAGAAATGGATAGAACCGGATATGAAGAGGTGTCCACACCAATCATGGTTAAACAAGAAGTTTTTGAAAAATCCGGCCATTGGCAATTTTTCAAAGATAATATGTTCTATTTTACTAATCCTCGAGATGATAAAGAAAAAATGATTCTAAAACCAATGAATTGTCCGGAGTCGTCTTATATATTTAACTCACGCGTTCGCAGCTATAAAGACTTGCCATTACGGCTGGCGG
>Ga0156045_133_pt3 | contig 34923 bp, 30 predicted proteins | sample RifCSPlowO2_02_FD_107698 | JGI IMG/M metagenome (GOLD analysis project Ga0156045, IMG submission 107698) | Candidatus Harrisonbacteria bacterium RIFCSPLOWO2_02_FULL_41_13b | reverse complement strand
TATAGTCCATGCACAAAGTAATTTGTGATTTATATGCGTGAGACAGGTTGGTCTCTATCTGTTGCAGGCGTAGATATTTGAGGGGAGTCGACCCTAGTAAAATTTTGCTACTTCACAAAGTAATTTGTGATGACAATGCGGCTAATAACGGTGGAATCTTAATATTTTTGGATCCGTTGATAACTATTATTGTTTTCGGTCCGTTAATAATAGTACAATTACTTGAGGACCAGAGATTATTTAAGACAATACCGTGGGAAGTCGATCTAAAATTGATTTAGCGTATATTGCCGGTTTTCTTGATGGCGACGGAAGCTTGATGCTTCAGGTCAAAAAAAGGAAAGACGGTAAATTAAAATGGCGTTTTATGTGCACTATCTGTTTTTATCAAGATAGTCGGCACGAAAAACCGCTTTACTGGATCAGAAAAATTCTTAACATAGGTTATTTATCTAGAAGGAACGATGGCATGAGTGAGCTTCGAATCAATGGATTTAAGCAGGTTCGCGATATTCTTCGGAATTTGCTGTCGTTTATTCGGTTCAAGAAAAATCAAGCAAGGGCTTTAGAAAAAGCCACCAGTCTTTTAAGCGAAAAGCCGTTAAGCGGATTTTCTAAAAAAGATTTGCGAAACTTAGTTGATTTAATGTTAGCGATTCAGAGCAATAACTATGCAACTAAAAGAAAGAAAACCAGACAGGAGCTAATTAAAATTTTAGATTTGACCCCGTAACGACTGACCGAAGCGCATAAGAATTGATGTGCTCGGGAGATAGGTGTTTTTGAACATCTATAATACGCCGACCTCCTAATTCGCCAGCTGGCGAATGGAGGAAGATATAGTCTAAGCATGTAGTGATACATGAGCACTTGACGAGAGGACCGGGTTGAACGTACCTCTGGTGTACCGGCTTTGATACCAATTGAAATGCCGGGTAGCTATGTACGGAAGGGATAAGCGCTGAAAGCATCTAAGCACGAAGCCTACCCCAAGATTAGATATCATGTGGCTCCTGGAAGACTACCAGGTTGATAGGCTCTAGGTGTAAGATCCGTAAGGATTTTAGCCGAGGAGTACTAATGTCCACCAAAAGCATCCTTTGTAAAGAGGACATAACTGGCAATGTTTTTATTTTAAATGTGTGTGTACCACCCCTGCCTGCCGGCAGGCAGGTCTTTCCACCAGCGCACATAGCAGAGCTATGTGCGCGGCCAAGCATATAACTTCGTTATGTGCTCTGGGTTCTACCCCGCACTAAAAAATTGCTAAAAAAGGCTTCCTGGTAATTTAGTCTTATGTGTACCACCTCTTCCCATTCCGAACAGAGAAGTGAAAGCATAAGACCCTGATGATACTTACGGCTTCGGCTGTTGGGAAAGTAGGGTTCGCCGGGATACCTTTCTTAATAATTTTTAGTACGGGGCACCGCAGAGAAGTGAAAGCATGCAGTCCTGATGATACTTACGGCTTCGGCTTTTGAGAAAGCGAAGCGAGCTTTGCTCGCGGAGTCCCGTACCGAGCTGTGCTCTGATGCGTGGATAGGGTTCGCCGGGATACTTATGTGGGAAATTTTCATTTTCAGAGCTATACTTTTGATATGAGTTCAAAGCGTTTAATAAAACAGATTATTTACGGATTTTTTTATTTAGTCTTTTTTTCCGGGCTGGGTTACGGAATTTATTTTTTAGTTTTCCGGGCGTCGCCAACTTGTTTTGATAATCGGCAAAATCAAGATGAAACAGCCGTGGATTGCGGCGGTTCTTGCGTTTCCTGCGCTTTAAAAAATTTAAGCCCTGTTGAAATATTTTTACAGCCAAAGTTTTTAAATGCTGATCTAGAGAGCGGATCGGCTTATTTTCAATTAAAAAATTCTAATTCTGTCGGAGCCGATCACTTTTCGTATTATTTAGATTTTTATGATGTTCAGGATGGATTGATAGATACGGTTTCTGGCACCTCCTTTGTTTATCCTCGGAGCATTAAAACCATCGTTGAGGCGCCTATCAGAATAAATTTCGAGAATATCGGACGCGTCGGTTTAAGAATTGAAGATTTTAATTGGCGATTAGCCGAAGAATTTAGCCAGCCCGATCTTCGGTCTAGGGCGGTAAAATCCGAAATAATAAAAGATCAGATTCGGGTTACGGGTTTGGCTTTAAATAATAATAGTTTTAAGCTTTCGGCAGTGAATATTGCGGCGGTGATATTCAGTAAATCAGGGCGAGAAGTAGCGGCCTCTAAGACAGTTATCAAAGATTTAGATCCTTTTGAAGAGCGCGCTTTTACCGTTTTATTGCCTAAAGCCGGAGATCCGATTGATACTAGCGCGACCTTGATTTTCGTTGACGGCCTGCGTTAGAAATATAAATTCAAAAATTTTGAATTTTGATTTCCGCATTTTTAATTTAGTATTATGTTGTCTTTAATTAAAAAACAGGATTGGTTATTAAATTTAACCATTTTATTTTTAGCCATTTCCAGTTTATTAATCCTTTATAGTGTTGGGTCAGATTTTTTTTGGCGGCAAGTTTTTTGGTTTATCGTGGTTTTCATAGTAATCCTTTCTTTTTCTTTAGTGGATTGGCGGTCTTTAATGAGCTATCGTTGGCTCGTGTTGTTGATTTATTTAGCGGTTGTGCTGCTTTTAGGTCTGACTTTGATTTTTGCCCCAACAATCAGATCGTCAAAAAGCTGGTTGGTAATTGGGCCATTGAGGTTTCAAACCGCGGAGTTTGCGAAAGTAGCCTTGATTCTTATGTTATCTTATTTTTTTGCCCGTCGGCACATTGCGATTGCGAATTGGGAAAATATTTTTAAATCCTTTGTTTATTTTATTATTTTAGCAATTTTAGTTTTATTGCAGCCGGATTTAGGTTCCGTGTTAATTTTTTCCAGTATTTGGTTGGGATTCCTATTGGTGAGCGGAATACCGTGGCGATATATTTTTATCGGCCTCGCAGTTTTTATAATTATAAGTCCCGTAGCTTGGCAATATCTTTTAAAAGATTATCAAAAAGAACGGGTGATTGCTGTTTTTAATACGGAATATTCGCCCCTTAAAGTTAATTATGGAGTGAATCAGTCTAAGATTGCCATTGGATCAGCAGGATTTTGGGGTAAGGGTTTTGGCCAAGGGACTCAAGTAAGATTAGGATTTTTACCGGAGGCCCAAAGTGATTTTGTATTTGCGGCCTTTGTGGAAGAATGGGGATTTTTTGGGGGAAGTTTAATAATTTCCGCCTTCGCGTTTCTAATTTTTAGAATCGTTAAAATTGGATTGGCGGCGGAAAATAATTTTGCCCGATTAGTATGTTTGGGGGTGATCATTATGATGCTGGCCCATTTTACTTTGAATGTCGGATCGGCCGTCGGCCTTTTGCCGGTGGTTGGAGTTTCTTTCCCCTTTTTAAGTTACGGAGGATCCAATCTTTTGGCTAACGCGATTTTAGTCGGTATAATTCAAGGCATTATGGCGCGGTCTTCATTTTTCCGCGGCATGCCATTGTTAATGGAATCCCGTTAGAGACAACCAATCTATGATTTCTAAAATATTATTTGATTTTAGATATAAAATGTCGATTATTAAAATGGTCAAGTTATGGTCTCCTTTGGCGGCCTGTCTCTAACGGGATGGAATAATGGGAAAAGCAATTAAAATCTATTTTATTTTAATAACGGCAAGTTTGATTCTCGGCTATTTTTTATATTTGCTTACGCCCCTAACCTCGGCTAGCAAGCGGGAGGAGACATTGAAAATTGATCAAGGTCAAAGCGTTGAAGAGATTGCCCAATCTTTGAAAGAAGCCGGCTTCATCAGATCGCAATTAGCCTTTAAAGTTTACGGTTTTGTTTCCGGGGCTTTGCGCCGTTTAAAGCCAGGCGATTATAATCTCAAGCCCTCTCTAAGTACTCCTGATATCATTGCTCTTTTATTGGCTGGTCCCAAAAATGATATTCAAGTTACTATTATTGAAGGAGAAAATTTAGCAGAAATTGATAAAAAATTTAGTGAATTAGGCATTATTTCCGCTAAGGGAATTCAAAATTATAAATTTGCTTCATTACGAGTTAATTACCCTTTTTTAGAAAAGGCTAAGTTTTTAGAAGGATTTTTATTTCCCGATACTTATCGTTTTTTTAATAATTCTTCGCCAGAAGAAGTGATAAGAAAAATTTTAGATAATTTTCAAAAAAAAGCTTGGCCTTTGTTAAAAAATAGCCGGGTTGAGGATGATAGCTTAACGGAATACGAAATTGTTATTTTGGCTTCATTAATAGAAAAAGAAGTGCCTTTGCATAATGATCGATTAATAGTTTCGGGTATTTTGCGCAAGCGTTTAGGAATTAATATGGCCCTACAAGTTGATGCGGCGCCAGAGACTTATAAACGTTACGGTTTGCCGTTAACTCCGATTGCGAATCCCGGATTAAATGCGATTTACGCGGCTTTACATCCCAAAGTCTCGGATTATTTGTATTATTTGTCGGACCCCACGACTAAGAAAACTATTTTTAGCAGAACTTTTGAAGAGCACGACGAAAATCGGTCAAGATATTTAAAAAAATAGGGGGTCTTGCCCCGCACCGAGCCCGACATTTCGCTTTTCTACAACGCCTTCCATAAAACTTAGCTTTTTTAGAAATATTAGTCTTTTTTTATGAATCTATGTCTAGAGAAAAGCGGCTTAGGCGTTGCAATGTCGGACCTGCCTGCCGGCAGGCAGGTCTGGTGACGAGGCTTGACATTTATAAGGCCATTGTGTTAAATAGTTAATAATTATCTCAAAAAGTCATTAAGCGAGCTCTCGCTTAGTTTTTTTCGTTTTCACCTTATTTATAAAGAAAATCGCTTATTTTTTTAAACTTACTAATTATTACTAATTACCAATGAAACTTCCAACTAAAGTTTTCTCTAGCCATTCTAAAGCCTTAGTGGCTCAGCCTAACTTAGTGGAAATCCAAACCCAGTCTTATCAATGGTTTTTAAAGACGGGCTTAAAAGAGTTATTTAAAGAAGTTTCTCCGATTAAAGATTATACTGGCAAGGATTTAGAGCTTCATTTTTTGGATTATTATTTTGATGAACCCAAATATGATGAGGCTCACGCGCGTTTTAAAGATTTAACTTACGAAGCTCCGTTAAGGGTTAAGTTAAGATTGGAGAATCATAGAATTAAAGAAAAGAAAGAACAAGAAATTTATTTTGGTGATCTCCCGATGATGACCGATCGGGGCACTTTTATTATTAACGGCATTGAACGGGTTGTAGTTTCCCAACTGATTCGTTCTGCCGGGGTTTATTTTACCGCCAATGTTTGGCGCGGACGCAAATTATTTGGCGCCAAGATTATTCCGAATCGCGGCGTTTGGTTGGAGTTTGAAACAGACGCAGATGGATTTATTGGCGTTAAGATTGATCGGAAACGCAAAGCCGCGGTTTCCGATATATTAAGAATTTTTGGCATGACTGAAGAAGAAGAAATTATTAAAACTTTCGCTGATATTGAAGTGGGAGATCATCAGTATATCAAGCCAACTTTGAAAAAAGATTCCGCTAAGAATCTTGATGAATCTTATTTAGAAATTTATAAACGGATTCGTCCGGGTGATCTCGCTACCGTAGAAAACGCCAAAAGCTTGATTGACGCTATGTTTCAGCGGGCTGATCGTTATGATTTATCAGAAGTTGGAAGATTTAAACTCAATCAGCGTTTGAAAATTAAAGACGAAGAGAGCCGCCTTTTAACCCTAGATGATTTAGTGGCTGTGGTACGAGAAATTATCCGTTTAAATAACGATCAATCTATGGAGCCGGATGATATTGATCATTTGGGCAATAGAAGGGTGAGGCCGGTAGGCGAATTACTGCAAAATAAATTGCGCGTTGGTTTGGCTCGGCAAAGGAGAATTATTCAGGACAGGATGTCCACTCTAGAAATTAATACTTTGACTCCTGTTCAACTGATCAATGTTCGACCGCTGACTTCTGTAGTCAAAGAATTCTTTTCTTCTTCTCAATTGTCTCAGTTTATGGATCAAGTTAATCCATTGGCGGAATTAGAGCATAAACGCAGGATCTCTGCGATGGGTCCAGGCGGATTAACCAGGGAGCGTGCTGGCTTTGAAGTGCGCGATGTTCATCGTTCTTATTATGGAAGAATTTGTCCTATTCAAACTCCAGAAGGAGCCAACATCGGATTAGTAAATCATTTAGCTAGTTTTGCGAGAGTGAATAATTTGGGCTTCTTGGAAACTCCTTATGTGGTGGTGAAGCACGGAAAGATTACTAAGGATTCAATTTGGCTTAATGGCATTGAAGAAGAAAAATATAAAATTGCCCATGCAGGCGTGCGTAGAGATGAAGATGGCAATTTATTAGGCGATATGATCGAGGCTCGCATCAATGGCGAGCCTGGCATTTGCCCTCGTTCCGAAGTCGATCTTATTGATGTTGCCCCGATTCAATCTATTAGCGTTGCTACCGCCCTTATTCCCTTCTTAGAACATGACGACTCTAACCGCGCCTTGATGGGTTCTAACATGCAACGTCAAGCTGTTGTTTCTATTACCCCAGATGCTCCTTATGTAGGAACTGGAATAGAAGAAAAGGCCGCGCATGATTCTGGTCAAGTGGTCTTAGCGCTTGAAGATGGGGTTGTCGAGGAAGCCGATGCCAATCACGTTTTGGTTAAAGGAAAGTCTGGGCCTAAGGCTTATGCTTTAAATAAATTTAAACGCTCTAACCAATATACTTGTATTTCTCACCGGCCGTTAGTTCAAGTAGGGCAGAAAGTTAAAAAAGGAGAATTATTAGCCGATGGTCCATCGGTAGATAACGGCGTTTTGGCTTTAGGGCAAAATTTAGTAGTGGCCTTTCTTTCTTGGGAAGGAGCGAATTTTGAAGACGCTATTGTTTTATCGGAACGGATGGTACAGCAAGATAAGTTTACTTCTATCCATATTGAAGATTTTTATTGCGATGTTCGCGACACTAAATTAGGCCCGGAACTTACCACTCCCGATATTCCTAATGTTTCGGAGGATAAACTTAAAGATTTAGATGAAGAGGGCATTATTCGTATTGGCGCGGAAGTTCGGGCCGGCGATATTTTAGCTGGAAAAATTTCTCCAAAAAGCGAAACTGAATTGACCGCGGAAGAGCGGTTATTGCGGGCGATTTTTGGAGAAAAAGCCCGTGACGTTAAAGACAGTTCTTTAACTATGCCTCATGGCAAAAGCGGTTATGTTATTGGCATTAAAATATTTTCTCGCGAACGCGGCGATAAATTAGAGCCGGGCATTATTAAAAGAATTCAGGTAGAAGTCGCGCAATTGCGAAAGGTGCGCGCTGGCGACAAGTTGGCTGGTCGACATGGGAATAAAGGCGTTATTTCCCAAGTTCGCCCAGTAGAAGATATGCCTTATTTAGAAGATGGCACTCCGGTAGACGTTGTTTTAAATCCTTTAGGCGTGGCGTCTCGTATGAATTTAGGCCAGATTTTAGAAGCTCATTTAGGATTAGCGGCAAAAGCTTTAGGCTATCGGGCGGTTACGCCTGCTTTATCCGGAGCAACCGAGGCGCAGATTAAAGAAGAATTAAAAAAAGCTGGGCTTCCGGAAAGCGGACAGTTGAAGCTTTATGACGGGCGCACTGGCAAGGTTTTTCCAAGGCCAGTTACTGTTGGAGTTGCTTATATAATGAAGCTTAACCATTTAGTAGAAGATAAAATTCATATGCGTTCGATCGGTCCCTATTCTTTGATTACCCAACAGCCATTAGGCGGCAAGGCGCAATTCGGCGGTCAGCGTTTTGGAGAAATGGAAGTTTGGGCGTTGGAAGCTTATGGCGCCGCGCATATTTTGCAGGAGGTTTTGACCATTAAATCTGACGATGTTTTTGGGCGTTCGGCGGCTTACGAATCTATTATTAGAGGCGAACCAATTAAAAGCTTAAATATTCCGGCTTCTTTTAATGTTTTATTGAGCGAATTAAAAAGTTTGGGATTGAGCGTCGAATTAATTAATAAAAAAGAAGAAAAAGAATAAATTTATGCCTAATTTTGGTGATTTTAACGCTATGAGATTGAGGATTGCTTCTCCAGAAGAGATTATTAAATGGTCTCATGGCGAAGTAATTAAGCCGGAAACTATTAATTATCGCACTCAGCGTCCGGAAAAAGACGGCCTTTTTTCAGAGCGGATTTTTGGTCCGACAAAAGATTGGGAATGTTATTGCGGGAAATATCGCCGGATTAGATATAAGGGATTAGTTTGTGACCGGTGCAATGTGGAAGTTACTCGTTCTATTGTTCGCCGTGAAAGAATGGGCCATATAAAATTGGCCGCGCCAGTCGCGCATATTTGGTTTTTCAAAAATTCTCCTTCAAAATTGAGTTCTATTTTAGCTGTTCCTTTGCCGAAATTGGAAAGGGTAATTTATTACGCCGCTTATATCATTACGGCTGTTAACGAGGAAAGCCGCAAGCGCGTTCTTAAAGAATTAGAGCAGGAATTTGACGCGAGAAAAAAGAGCTCTAGAAAGGAGGGCGTAAAAGTAGATGAATTAAAAAAAGGCTTAACGGAAGCAAAGAATATGTTGGAGGTATTAGAATTAGGATACGTTTTAAATGAAACAGAATATTTTAATTTGTCTCGTCGTTTTGCCGATGTTTTTGAAGCAGGTAGTGGCGCTGAAGCGGTTCGAAAAATTTTAGAGAAACTCGATTTAAAAAAATTAATTTCGGAAACTCAAAAAGAATTAAAAGACGTTAAAGATCCGAGCAAAGAAATTCGCTTGTTAAAACGTTTAAAAATCGCCACCCAGCTTTTTAAAAATGATATGAGGCCGGAATGGATGATTATGACAGCCTTGCCGGTTTTGCCGCCAGATTTGCGGCCGATGGTTGCTTTAGACGGCGGACGTTATGCTACGTCGGATTTAAATGATTTATATAGGCGGGTTATTAATCGCAATAATCGTTTGAAAAAACTTTTAGAGATTAAGGCTCCGGAAGTTATCATTACTAATGAAAAAAGAATGCTACAGGAGGCCGTTGACGCGTTAGTGGATAACACTGCCCGGTTTGGATCCCAGCAGCTTTCCAGCCAGCGCCGGCCGTTGCGATCGTTGGCGGACATGTTGAAAGGCAAGCAGGGCCGTTTTCGCCAAAATTTGCTTGGTAAAAGAGTAGATTATTCAGCGCGTTCGGTTATTGTGATCGGTCCAGATCTAAAATTGCATCAATGCGGCTTGCCGAAGCGTTTAGCTCTAGAGATTTTTAAACCTTTTGTCATTAACAAAATTTTAGAAAGAAATTTAGCGCACAATATTCGAAATGCCAACCGTTTAATTGAGCAGGCTCCTCCGGAAATTTGGGCAATTCTAGAAGAAGTTATTGCTGGCCGCAAAGTTCTTTTGAACCGCGCGCCGACTTTGCATAGATTGGGCATTCAGGCGTTTCAGCCGCTTTTGATTGAAGATTTAGCGATTCGGATTCCGCCAATGGTTTGTAGCGCTTTTAACGCGGACTTTGATGGCGACCAAATGGCTGTGCATTTGCCTTTAAGCGCTGAAGCTCAAACCGAAGCTTCTTCCAGAATGCTTTCCAGTTTGAATATCTTAAAACCGGCCACTGGTGAACCAATCGCGGTTCCTACCCAAGATATTGTTTTGGGTTGTTATTATTTAACTCGAGCTAAAGAAGATGGCTTGGGAGCCGGCAAAGTTTTCGCTGACAGCCAGGAGGCGTTGTTTGCTTATGAAAATGGCTTAGTAGAGATTAATGCTTTAATTAAAATTTTAAAACCGGAATTGCCGGGACGTTATTTAGAGACTACTCTTGGGCGTTTAATTTTTAACGAAGCTTTGCCAAAAGATTTTCCTTACGTTAATGAAAATCTTAATAAAAAAGAGCTGTCTAAATTGGTTGCCCAGATTATTAATGCCGTAGGCATGGAAAACACCAGCCAATATCTTGATAATTTAAAGAAAATTGGTTTTGAATACGCCACTTTATCTGGCATTACCTGGGGCATGGATGATTTAATTACTCCCGAAGAAAAGCCAGAAATTTTAAAGAAAGCTGAAGAAGAAGCGGCTTTGAATCAGGGCCAATACGAACAAGGATTATTGACGGACGTGGAAAGAAGGGCGCGCACTGTTTCTATTTGGAATAAAGTGAAAGGAGATTTAGCAAAATTAGTTCCAGCCACTTTGTTAAAGAGCAGCTCGGTTTATCAAATTATTGACTCTGGCGCTCGCGGCAGTTGGTCTCAGCCAGTGCAAATGGCGGGTATGAAAGGCTTGGTGCAGAATCCCAAAGGTGAAACTATTGAATTGCCGATTCGCTCCTCTTATAAGGAGGGTTTAAGCGTGTTGGAGTATTTTATTTCTACTCATGGCGCTCGAAAAGGATCTACAGACACCGCGTTAAAAACCGCTTCAGCGGGTTATTTAACCAGGAGATTAGTAGACGTTGCCCAAGATGTAATTATTAAAGAAGAGAATTGCCGCACCAAAGAAGGTATAGAACTTTTACGGGAAGATGGATTGGAGTTGGGAAGTAGTTTTGCCAGTCGATTGTTCTCTCGCGTAGTTTTAGAAGATATTAAGGTTGATGGAAAAATTGTGTTGAAAGCCGGGGAAATTATAGATAAAAAAGAGGGAGAAATTATTGATAATTCGAATCTTAATGTGATTAAAGTAAGGTCCCCAATTACGTGTAAGACTTTATATGGCATTTGTTCTGCTTGTTATGGTTTTGATTTAGGAAACAACAAATCTGTTCAAATCGGAGAGGCTGTAGGAGTGATTGCGGCTCAATCTATTGGAGAACCGGGAACCCAGCTGACTATGAGAACTTTCCATATTGGCGGCGTGGCGGGTTCCGATATTACTCATGGTTTGCCTAGAATTGAAGAGGTTTTTGAGGCTCGTCCGCCAAAGGGCCGCGCTTTTCTGGCAGAGTCCGAAGGAGATGTGGTGGCTATTGAAGAGCAAGGATTAATTAAGATTATTAAAGTTTTAGAGCCTAAAACAAAAGAGCCTAAAGAATACGCCATTTCTAGATTGGCGGAAGTTTTTGTTAAGGTAGGCGAGAAGGTTAAAAAAGGCGAACAGCTTTGCGAAGGCAATTTGGATCTAAAAGAATTATTCCGTTTAAGAGGGTCTTCCGCGGTTCAGCGATATATTCTTAATGAAGTTCAAAGGATTTATCTTGCTGAAGGCGCTGCTATTAATAATAAGCATATTGAAGTGGTGATTCGGCAAATGTTCGCGAGAGTAAAGATTAAAGATGCCGGTGACACGGAATTTATTGTCGGCGATGTAGTAGAAAAGTCCAAGTTTTTAGCAGTTAATCGCAGAATGAAAAAGAGGAATAAAACTCCCGCTAAAGCCGCCCAATTATTGATGGGTATTACGAAGATCGCTCTTTCTACTGAAAGCTTCCTTTCTTCCGCTTCTTTCCAAGAAACTGCTCGCAGTATTATTAACGCCGCCCTTGATGGGAGGGTGGATGAGCTGCGCGGCTTGAAAGAAAATGTCATTATTGGCCGGCCGATTCCGGTTGGGACGGGCTTAGAAATGAGAAAGATTCAGGAAAATTTAGCTGAATCCGGCACAACTAGCGGAGATGAAGGCGAGGGGGTGGAATAAGAGGGAGTACACTTCCCATTGTGATATTTCGGGCAGTTGTCTTTCGGAAACGGCGTCTCTTTGCTCCAGCGGCAAAGAGCGCCTCGCTCTCGTCTCGACGTTCTGAATTAAAGCTAGATTATAATTCAGAAACCAAACCGTCGGGGCTTCGAGATGTTCCTCAAGACAATCTGTCCTCAAACACGATGGGAGATCGAGATGCAGAGTTTATTGCCACTAGCAAAAAAGATAACAATGTGTTATTTTAAATTAAATCCCTAGTGGCTAATCACTAGTCGCTAATGGCTAAAATATGACAGAAGAAAATAAAAAAGAATACGAAATATCGTTTTTGTTAAAGTCCGCTGATTTAATCAGTGAGATTGATAATGCCTTGAAGATTATCCAGGCTAATATATCCGAACGTGGCCAGCTTAAGGATGTGCGTTTGGCTTATCCTATTCAAAAGCATCATTCAGGTTTTTTTGGGTTTTATTTTTTTGAAGCTGATCCGGCTGTCATGGCCGATTTGAGGCAATCCCTAACTTTGAATGAAAAAGTTTTACGATTCTTAATTATCACGCCTCCAATTAAAAAAAGGCAGCCTTATTATCAAAGCCGTCCATCTTCGGTTGCCAGCGAGCCTTCTAGTGTCACTTCTCGCCCGGTTCAATTGCCTCAAGTTTTAAGCAACGAAGCTTTAGAACAGAAATTGGAAGAAATTTTGAAATAACACAAACAACACGAAATAATACGAATGACACGAACAAAATTTGATCTCTTCGCGCTATTCGTATAAAGTTCGTATAGTTAGTATTATTAAGCAAAACGTATGAATTTAAATAAAGTCTTTGTTCTTGGTCGCTTAACTTCAGATCCTCAATTACGCTCTACGGCAGGTGGCCAACAAGTCACTAGTTTTGGCGTTGCTACCAATAGAGTTTGGAAGGATAAAGCTGGCTAGAAACAGGAATCAACCGAGTTTCATAACATCGTGGTTTGGGGGCGCCAAGCGGAAGTCGCCACCCAATATTTGATTAAGGGAAGCTTGGTGTTGGTAGAGGGACATTTGCAAACCCGAAGCTGGGAAGATAAACAAGGACAGCCAAGAAAGACCACGGAAATTATTTCGGAAAGCCTTCAGCTGGGCCCTAAGCCTATGGGCAATCGTCCGCAAGGCGGATTTGCCCCTAAGGGCGGTTCTAGTATTGACAAGTCGCCTGAATCTGAAGTACCCTCCATAGATATTAGCGAAGAAATCAAAGAAGGAGATATTCAATTTTAAGGGCTTGGTTGAAAAATTCAAGTCAAATGCGTAGTATTTTTCAATACCAAACCTTACCCCGCCCTCTATGCGCGGAGAATAAATATGTAGCTATATGAATAAACTAAATATAAAAATAAATATCCAAAAAAGGTCCAGGTGCTTAGAGGGCGGGGTGCTCGGTTTTGTAGCTAAATTTTCTTTACTGCATACGAGCTTTAAAATTTAGACAAAAACGGCATGCCTCAACAGTGTTTCTTTTGTTCTCAAAACCTCCAAGAAGTTGATTATAAAGAACCGGAATTATTAAGGCGGTTTCTTTCTAGCCAGGCAAAGATTGTGGATCCTCGTTATACCGCTACTTGTTCTAAGCATCAGAGGGCCCTTGCTAAAGCCATTAAGCGAGCTCGAGTTTTGGGTTTGATTCCTTTTGTCAGGAGATAAACTGCGTTGATTTATGTCATTTGAGCTTGGTTTTTTTAATTTTCTTTATGGTTTAGCCGGCCAGTCCAAAATTTTAGATTGGTTCATAATTTTTTTAGCCGAGTATTTGCCGTATTTTTTAATTATTCTATTTTTTTTCTTTTTATTAAAAGAAAAAGATTTTCAAACTCGGTTTTATTATTTTTCTTTTACGGCCTTAGCGTTGATTTTGTCTCGAGGCATTATCACAGAAATTATTAGATTTTTTTATCATCGCCCCCGTCCTTTTTTAGCATTAAATTTTACAGCTTTAATTAATCATTCTTCCAGCAATTCTTTGCCCTCCGGCCACGCGGTATTTTATTTCACTTTAGTTATTTTATTTTTTCTTTTTAAAGGGGAACTTTGGCAACGCTGGCGTCTTTGGTTTTTGGGCGGCGTTATTTTAATGGGAATAGCTCGTGTTAGCGCCGGTGCTCATTGGCCTTTGGATATTGTGTCGGGATTTTTTGTTGCGGCTGTAAGCGTTTTTGTGATAAAGTGGCTGTTAAGCAAGTACAGCACTTTCACAATTCAAGCTCAAGATTGAAAAGGCTAAATCCGTCAGTTGACGGATCGCCCGATCAAATTTTGAAAAATTTGATTTAGGAAGGTAGCAGTATGCCCAAGCTCTGGCAGAATTTTCGCAGCGGAATGTTTTTATTTGCTCCTATAGTAATAGGAGCGATGGTGGGAAAAACGCTTTGGGATTTGTTCGCGCAATTTAATGTTAATTTGGTCCATAGCGCTTGGTTGAATTACGCCCTGAATTTTCTTATTTTGGCAGTCTTGATTTTTTTAGCTGGCTGGCTTTTAGGAATTCCGTTTATTAGAAACGGCTTAAAGTCTTTATTTTCTAAAATTCCTTTTGTGTCCGCTATTTCCGATTATTTTTTAGAAAATGATTCTACCGATGCTATTAAGAAGAATGATTTTCCGCTTGTTTTATGCCGATGTCTAGGCCCCCGTTGTTGGATTTATGGTCTAGTCACTAAAGAGATAGTGGTGTCGATTGGAGAAGCACAGGAAATTTTATGCGCTGTTTTTTATCCCACCTCACCCGTGCCTTTTACCGGTGGAGTTTTCTATGCGTTGAAATCAGATTTGATTTATACAGGCAGTAAAGGCGGTCTTAGCGATTTAGTGAAGATCGCTACTTCGTTTGGAATGAAGGGAGATATTTTTCAAAATATTAAGGTATCAAGCAAAATTTAGATAAGAACTCGCTATTTATTAGCGGGTTTTTTATTTGCTTGATTGGTCGGACTGCCGGGAATTCCACCGCCTTTGGCGGGGTCCCGCAAACATTTAGAATTAACAATTATTGTGCGGGAGAACCCGGTCTACACCCACCCCAAGCCCCGTATTAAATTTTCTATATTTTAGTCGGACTGCCGAGAGTTGAACTCGGGCTATACCCACCCCAAGGGTACGTACTACCGTTATACTACAGTCCGAAAATTTTAGTGCGGGGGAGCGGTGCGTATTTACCCCGTACCAAGCTTCGCTTTGGTACGGGGCTGCCGGTATACTACAGCCCGGTCGTATTTTTATTTAGTAGCTTGTACTGGGAGTTTGGGGCTTGCAGTTTTAGATATCATTCTTCGGCACTTTGTGCAAACTAGAACTTTGCCGATTTTGGGCAGGCGGATTTGTTGGAGATTAGGATATTTCCGGCTCCAATTAGTTGGATTATAGTGCCCGCGCAAAAGATGCCGGGTGCCGGCCATTAGTGAGGTTTTTTCACAGCGATAGCATTTTTTCATAATATTGTATTTAGGATAATGGAAGTGTTTTAAAAAATCAAATTTGAGAGTTGACAATATTATTATTATTTTTAATAATATCAGTGTTCGTTGACATTGGTTTTAAATTGGAACTCCCTTAAAAAGGAGGTGTATAATGGCAGAAGAGAAAAAAGATTTTAGCGTTGATGAGTGGATTGATCAAGATAAGGATCGGAAGCGGAAAATGAAGCTGGCAAAAAAGAAGATGACAATGAAGGAGTATCTTGAGCTTTTGAAGCAAGATCCTTTTATTGCTCAGAATTCTGCCGCGCGGCTTTTGGAAGCCGTTTTGGATTGTGGCACTTCCGAGATTCCCGAGTCTGAACGTTTTTGGCGAGGAGATATTAGCTACAACTTGTTTTCTAAATATTTATTTGGAATTGATAAGGCGATTGCTAATGTCGTCGATCATATTAAGGCCGGAGCCAATAATCTTTCCGTTGGAAAACAGATTTTGCTTTTATTGGGGCCTCCCGCAAGCGGTAAATCCACTTTCGTTAATGTTTTAAAGAAAGCCCTTGAACATTATAGCAACCGGCCAGTTTTTCGTATTGCCGGTTGTCCTATGTTTGAAGAGCCCCTGCATCTTTTGCCTCCTTATAAACAGGAAGAGATCGCTAAAGTTTTAGGAATTAAGGTTGAGGGCGATCTTTGTCCGGTTTGTCGGGCAAAGCTTTTCAAGGATTATCGGGACGCTGACGGGGTAATGCGTTGGTGGGATGTAGAAGTGGAGTCTATGAGTTTTTCTATTCAGGGCAGGCGGGGTATTGGTTCTTTTGAGCCTGCGGATGATAAGACTTCGGATATTAGCCAGTTGGTAGGCCATGAGAATATCAGTGTTACGGCTACCCGCGGAGTTGATGATCCCGAGGCCTATTCGCTCACCGGAGAACTTAATGTTGCTAACCGAGGGATTTGTGAGGGGATTGAATTCGTTAAGAATAAAGAAGAAATGCTTTGGGTTTTTTTGAGCGTGGCTCAAGAAAAAGTTATCAAAGTTCAGGGTTCGCCATTCCCTCATATTTCCGTAGATTTAGTTGTGATTGGCCATACCAACTTTAACGAGTTTAAGAGGTTCGCGGGCGAAAAAAAAGGCGAGGCTTTGCATAATCGGATTTACGTTGTTCATTTTGCTTATCCTTTACGAATTGAGGACGAAGTTAAGATTTATCGTAAGTTGATTGAAACGGAAAGTGATTTTGTTCGTCTTAAAAAGTGCCACATTGCTCCTTATTCGTTAGAATTAGCAGCCTTGTTCGCCATCTTGACTCGTCTTAATGCTTCCGGCAATGTTGATATTCTTACTAAAGCGAAGCTTTATAATGACGAAATTATTCTTACTCGGCTGAAGGATCGCGAAAAAAATCCTATTGATGTTCGGGCGATTTATAGAGACGGGCAGAAAGACCCTGATATTTCTAAGCGTGAAGGCATGCATGGCGTGAGTTCGCGCAATGTTTTAGCCGCGATTAATAACGCAATGGTTAAGCAGACAGAAGGTTGCCTTACCCCTTTAAAGGTTTTGGTTGCTCTTCGGGAATATTTTGATCATAGCGTCGGCTATAGTCCAGAGGAAATTAAATATTTTCAGGAATTGCTTTCTTCAAGCGAAAAAGGCAGCGTGATGACTGAATTCAAAGATTTTGTGAAAACTTCGGTTGAAGCCGCTTTTCTTAGTTCTTATGGCGATGTGGTGAAAGGAACTTTTGACCGGTACGTGCAGCATTTAATTCTTTGGGCTACGAAGAGTTATCCGAATATGAGAAAAATTTTTGGTATTACCAGCGAAGACGAAGAAGAAAAAGATCCCGATTTTAAGTTTATGAGAATGATTGAAGACCATGCTGGCATTTCTGAACAAGAATCCAGAAGTTTTAGGTCGGAAGTTTTGATGGCGAAAGGGGCAATTCAAAGTCAAAACAGGGATTTTGATCTTGAGACTTATCCTCCGCTTGGCGAGGCGGCGCGGGCCTACGTTTTAGGCCAATGCCAAGGCATCTTAAGCGTGGTGCTTTCCGAAGATAAAGCTAAGACCGAAGAAGAAAAAGTGCGTTTAGCAAATATCTTTAGCGATTTGGAGAAACGCGGTTTTTGCAAGGTTTGCGCTAAAGAATTAGTTGAAAAAGCCAGAGAATATTTATAATTTTTTAATTACCCCCGATAACAGCGCGTTGAAAAACGGCTAGAATTGGGGGATTTTTATTTATTCAAAATAGATGTTAGTATATATCCGGAACTTTGACATATTGGATTATTGAATTGAAAGGAGGATATATGCCTATTCGAATCGTTGAATCAGTGGAAGAGCGCGGGCAAAAAGATGCCCGCCGGCACAGAGAAAAGCAGAGAGAGGCAATTAAAAAACATCTTCCGGAAATTATTTCTGAACAATCTATTATTACCGGTAATCGCGGCAAGAAAATTAAAATTGTTATTCGCAGTTTGGACATTCCTCATTTTCGCCGGAAGACTAAAGATGATCAAGATGCCATAGGAATCGGCCAAGGTAAAGGCGCCCCTGGTGATGTGATTGGTTCTAGGAAAATTCCGGGACAGGGCAAGGGCCCTCAAGCCGGAAAAGAAGCAGGATCGGAATATATTGAAACGGAAGTAGACTTAGAAGAGCTGATTGATTTGATGTTTGAAGACGCGGGCTTGCCTAAATTAGATCCAAAATCCGTTAGAGAAATAATGGTTCGATTGGGTTTCAAGATTAGCGGCAGAAGCAAGGCTGGACCTTGGCCGTTAATAGCCCCTGGACCCACTGCCAAAGAAGGTTACAAGCGTTTTTGGAATTTTTTGGCCGCTCTGGAAAAAGAAACTAAATTAGATCAGCTGATTTGTTTCTCCGCTTTGAAGCAGGCCAATGGTTTAATTAAGGACGCTTTGGATCTTTTAAAAGACCCGAATTTCAAGCCGCAATTTGATAAGGTGGTTCCTTTTCCGATTATTTATCATGAGGATTTGCGATTTTTAAAGATTAAAGATAAAGAGCGGCCGGAATCCCGGGCGGTCGTTATTGCCATGATGGATGTTTCTGGATCTATGGATGAAGAAAAAAAATACTTTGCCCGCTTAATGTTGTTTTGGCTGGTGGAATTTTTACGAAGAATCTATTTAAGAGTGGAAATTCGTTTTATTGTTCATCATGCCGAAGCTAGTTTGGTGGATGAACATACCTTTTTTCACACCCAAGAAAGCGGCGGAACAGTTTCTTCAACTGCCTATCAGCTTGCCAGAGAATTAGTGGAACAAGAATACCCGACTTCTTCTTGGAATGCTTACCTTTTTCATTTTTCAGATGGTGAAGATTTTAATCCTCAAGACGCGGTAGCGGAAATAATAAAATGTTTTCAACGGGGGATTAATATGTTTGGTTACGGTCAGATTAATCCTGAAGGCCAGGAATTATTTAGTTCTAAGAATACCTTGATGCAGGCTTTTGCCCGCGCCTTTCCCGTAGAGAACGTTGAAAGAGGCGGGTTGCGCATGATTGTCGGCAGGGGAAACGTGCCTTTCCTTGGCGTACAGATCACCAAAAAGAAACATCTCTTGCCGGCCCTAGAACAATTCTTAATAAAAGAAAGGTGGTCGAATGGATAAGCCGCTGACTCAAGCTGAGCTGGATCGATTAATAGCTTTAGAGAAACGGATCGGAGAGATTGCCAAAGAAGAAGGCTTAAATACCGTACCTATTGATTTTAAGATTGTATCGGCTAATCAAGTGATTGAGGGTATGGCCTATCGTTTTCCGGTAAATTTTTCTCATTGGTCTTTTGGTCGCGATTATGATCGGACGCGAACTATTTATGAACATGAGTATGCCGGAATTCCCTATGAACAAGTTTGGAATTTTGATCGGCCGGAAGCGTTTTTGGTGGAAACCAATCCGTTTATATTACAGGTATTGGTTGTGGCTCATGTTTATGGCCACGTTGATTTCTTTTTGTCTAATAGATATTCGCAGATAGGCAGAATGTTTTCCGATGTGGCTTTGCAAGCCCGCAATGCGGTTGGGCGCTTCCGTAGTTACGAACAAGTTTATGGGATTGATGTAGAGCGGATGATGGATGCGGCTCTTTCTTTAGAGTGGAATCAGCATCCAGAAATTCTTTTAGATGATTTGGATGAAGAAAGTCAGCGAGAATCTTTGATAAAAAGTTTGCGTTTTAAGCTTCGGAAGGCCGATGGCAAATTAAGCCCGAAAGAAGTTGAAGAAATTGAAAAACAGATTCAGGTTGTTTCTGTTAAAACTCCGCCCGAACCGACTTATGATTTATTGGGTTATATCGCCCATCATTCTCCGAAACCTTTAAAGCCCTGGGCGCAAGATGTTCTGATGGTTATACGGGACCAGGCGAGAGCCTTGTTGCCCAATATGCGGACTAAGATTTTAAATGAGGGCTGGGCGACTTATTGGCATGTAAGAATTATGCGCCGTTTATTTCAAGAAGGCCTCATTACCGCAAAAGAGCATGGTAGCTTTAACGACTTTAATGCTAGGGTCACTAGAGAAAGCAAAGCGTCTTTAAATCCTTATAGATTAGGGCTTTCTTTATTTGAAGATGTGGAGGACCGTTGGAATAAAGGCCGTTTTGGTCCAGAGTATGAAAACTGTAAAGATCCCCGGAAACGTTTGAATTGGGATACGAAAGTTAATTTAGGCAGGCAAAAAATTTTTGAAGTCCGTTCTTGTTTTACGGATAGGATGGCCATTGAAGCTTTGTTTTCTGATGATTTTATTCATCAGGAAAATTTATATATTTACGAAGAGAAGCGGTTTGATAAGGAGGTAATTTATATTATCGTAGAGGATGATCCTGAAATTATAAGGCAGCTTTTAAAGCATAGCCATGTATTTTATGGAACGCCGGTTATCAGCGTGGAAGACGGCAATTACGATGACAATGGGTATTTATATTTGAAACATCACAATACTGGCTATGAGTTGGATGCTGCTTATCGTGATCGAACCCTAGAAATGATTTATTATTTGTGGGGACGAAGAATCTATCTAGAAACGACCTTAAATGATAGGGCTTTATTAATTAGTTATGATGCTAATCGGAATAAAGTTATTGACTATGCTTATAAAAAGTAATATTTATCTTTAGCCGCTCTTTTGAGCGGCTTTTTGATATAATAACAGTAATTAAAAAAATGGCTGATAATATCCAACTTATTAAAGAGCGCCTGGATCTTTTGGATTTCCTCCGGAGTTATTTAAAGGTTTCTCCGGCTGGTAAAAATTTTAAAGCCAATTGCCCGTTTCATAAAGAGAAGACGCCGTCTTTTATTATTTCTCTGGATCGGCAGATCTGGCATTGCTTCGGCTGCTCCAAGGGGGGAGATATTATTAAATTTTTAATGCTCTATGAAAATTTAGAGTTTTTTGAAGCGCTGAAAATTCTGGGTGAAAAAGCGGGATTAGACATAGGTAGCCTTTCTGGCTCGGATCAGCGGCATTTTAATGTTCTTTATGAAATTAACCAGAAGGCCAAAGAATTTTTTAAGCAACAGCTTCAACTTAATGCCGAGGCTAAAAATTATTTAAAAAATCGAGGATTGGCCGAAGCTACGATAGAAGAATTTGAAATCGGATTTGCGCCAGCCGGTTCAGATATTTTAGCTCGGCAATTATTAAAGGTTGGCTATCGGGTGGCGGAGTTGGAGCAGTCCGGCTTAGTTTTAAAAACAGAGCGTGGCACTTATTGGGATAGATTTCGTAGCCGGATAATGTTTCCTCTTTATAATAATTTTGGCAGAACTGTTGGATTCACCGGCAGGATTTTAGAGGGAGCGGTTAATGCTTCTGCTTCGGGAATGGCTTTAGCTAAATATGTTAATAGCCCGGAGACCCCTATTTTTAATAAATCCAAAATTCTTTTTGGATTTCATAAGTCAAAAAATGCTATTCGTGAAGCTAAGGTCGCAATTTTAGTTGAGGGCCAGATGGATTTTTTAATGCTCTGGCAGGATGGAGCCAAAAATGTCATCGCCACTTCTGGTACGGCTCTTACCAGCGAGCATCTGATGGTCTTACAGAGATTAGCTGATTCTTTAATTATTAATTTTGATAGCGACGAAGCTGGCCAGGCAGCAACGGAACGGGCGATTGATATGGCGGAGGCAAACGATTTAGTGGTTAAGGTGGCAGTTTTAAAAGATAAGGATGCGGCTGATTTTGTAAAAAATAATCCTGGCGTTATTCAATCTATTTTTGCTAAAGCTGTTCCGGCGCTGGAATATTATTTAGATAAATATAAATTAGCCAATATTAAAAATTATAATTTAAGTTTTGCCGACACAAAACGAGCCTTGAGATTGGTACTGGGAAAAATTAAAAATGTTTATAGTCCGGTAGAGCAGGGACAGTGGCTTAAAGAATTGGGCAGGCGCACGGGCATTGCCGAACAACTTTTAAGCGCGGAGATGCAAAATTTGAAATCCGTGGCGACAGTAGGAGCAATGGCTGATCGCGATGATGCCCAAGAACAAATTTTGTCGCGCAAAGAAAAAATTAGCGACCAGTTAATCAATTTAGCATTTTTAAAAAAAGAATTTTTTGATGAACTGTCTAAGGATTTAGATTTTTTGCCAGAAAGCCATCGCCAGATTTTATTGGCTGAATCTAAGAATATTAATGATGTGGTGTTGTTAAGATCCAGCTTGGCTCTTGCGGAAAAGGATGAAATTAAAGGCGCTACCCAATTCCGCGATCTTTTATGGCAATTAAAGCTTATTTATTGGAGAGAAAAACAGCAGGTGGCGTCTTTGGCGATTAGAGAGGCGGAGCAATTGGGCGTGGAAGCCAAAATAATGGAGGCGTTGGAGGTCTCTAAGAATGTCAATCAAGAGATTGACAGAATCAATAAAGAGTTACAAAATCTATAGATAATAATAAGCCCCGTGCTTGTTTTTCTTATGGCCAATAAAAAACGTAAAAAGTTCGTTAAAAGCGGCAAATCGGCACAATCTAAGCGTTCTAAAAAGGGCGTAGGCGCTTTGGATCCGAAGCATTTGCAAACAATTGAAGAACTCGTCGCTCGCGGCCGCAAGCGCGGTTTTGTTACGGATTCCGAAGTGTTGCATTATTTTCCGAATATTGAAGAAAATTTGTCTTTGCTGGAACAAATTTATGATGAATTAGAGAAGTCCGGTTTAAAGATTTTAGAAACTAGCCAACTTATTGAATTGCCTAAAGATGAAATTAGCCGAGAAGAATTAGAAGGGGCGACTCGATCCGATGAAACTTTACCGGATGCGGTTCAAATGTATTTGAAAGAAATTGGCAGGACGCCGCTTCTGAATTCTTTAGATGAGGTTGAGCTTTCTAAAAGAATTGAAAAAGGTGATGAGGAAGCGCGGCGGAAATTTATCCAAGCCAATTTGCGTTTAGTGGTTTCTATTGCTAAGCGCTATGTTAATCGCACTCCGAATTTAAGTATTTTAGATTTGATCCAGGAGGGGAATATTGGTCTTTCTCGCGCGGTAGATAAATTTGATTATCATCGTGGTTATAAGTTTTCCACTTACGCTACTTGGTGGATTCGCCAAGCGATTACGCGTGCCTTAGCTGATCAGTCTCGCACGATTCGTATTCCAGTTCATATGGTGGAAACTATTTCTAAATACACTCAAGCGAAGCGGCACTTGCTTCAAGAGTTGGGCCGCGAACCTTTGCCGGAGGAGATTGCTGTGGAAATGAGCATTCCAGTGGAAAAAGTTCGCCATATCCAAAAAATTTCCCAAGATGTTGTTTCTTTAGAGGCGCCCGTTGGTGAAGATGACGAGGATTCTACTTTATCGGAATTTATTCAGGATGAGCGCACTCTAACTCCTTCGCAGATTGCCTCACAGGGCATTTTACGAGATCGCATTAAAGAAATTTTAGTGGATTTGACTCCTCGTGAACAAAAGATTTTGCGGATGCGTTTTGGTTTAGATGACGGAATTAACCACACTTTAGAGGAAGTTGGGAAAGAATTTGGAGTTACGCGGGAACGTATTCGCCAGATTGAAGCTAAGGCCTTGAATCATATTAAAAATCACGAAAAGTCGCATACATTGGAAGGGTACTAGCCACATGAAATCCAATATTCAATTTTTCGTCTTAGCCTCTCTTTTTTCTTTTATTGTATTTAGTCCGTTGGTTATGGCTCAATCCGAAGACCCGGGAATTTTACCGAACAGCCCGTTTTATTTTTTGAAAGAATGGGGCAGGGTAATTGAGAAAATTTTTACTTTTACTTCTTTGGGCAAAGCAGAGCTGGCTTTAGAAATAGCCGAGTCAAAAATTTTGGAACTAAAAAAGGCCCAAGAGGTTATTCCGGATAATATTGACGCGGTCAGCAACGGCTTGGATAAATATATTAAGAATGCCGAATATTTAAAAAGAAAATTAGAGAAATTAATAAAGAGAGCGGAAGAAACCGGGGTGGATCAATTATTCAATAATTTAACTTTTTCGGTTTTGGCGCATCAGCAATTGTTTGACGATCTTCGTTCCAAATTTGAATTTCTTTCTGACCTAAAAAGCCAATTGGATCAGGCCCAAGATAATTTGACCTTCATTTTGTCGGATATTCCGGATTTTTCTCGTCGAGTTTATTTGGCTTTAGCGAAACAAGATAGTTTATTAAAAGAATTGCGAGTAGCGGAAGTCTTAGATCAATTAGAGGAAAAATTAGAGCCGGCAGCGAGGGCCGACGTTCTCAAATTAAAAGAAGAATTAGTTTTAAAATTTGGCGGGCGTTTGGAGGCGCAAGCGATTTTCTCTGAGGGCGATTCGGTTCTGCCTATTTTAAGCGACGCTCCGGGCGATCAATTGCGCCGATTGAAAATTTTAGACGATATTCGGGAAAGCATTTTAAATGCGGATGTGAAAAGCCAATTGAATATTATCCGCCAAAGGATTTTAGATAAAGCCCAGGAGGTCGGGTCTATCAATAGCCGCAAAGCGGAGTTGGCAGTTGCGGAAGCGGAAAAATTAACGGCGGATGTCGCTGTTTTAACGGCAGATATCGCTTCGGATTTATCTCGCAGCGTTAAACAATTACTAGAGCGGGCTAAATTTAATTTGGGTCAAGCTAAAGATTTATTTAAGCAAGGGAATTACGGCAGCGCTTACGGGCAAGCAACAGCGGCAGCGGCTGCTTTGAAAAATGTAATTTTACAGCTATCCATTTCTAGTGAAGACCATAGCGCTGACGTGGAAGCTTTAAAAAAACAATTTGATAGTCTTTCTTCTGATGCCAAAGAAAAGGAGTTTTCTGAAAAAGAATACCCAAAACTTTTTGATCTTTTTGATGAAGCAGAGAAAAAAATTGCCGAGCTTTCTAAAATTATTGCTTCTGGCAAGGGGTCGGAGAGGATTATTGCTTCCTTGCGCGTTACTCGGTTAATTTTAGCCACTATTGAGGAATTAGAAGGCAGTTTAAAATAATAGAATATGACTTCTGGGGAAATTAGAAAATCTTTCTTAGATTTTTTTAAAAAAAATGGCCATGCGGCGGTTCCGTCGTCTTCTTTAATTCCGGCAGACCCCTCGGTGCTTTTAACTACGGCTGGCGTTCAGCAATTTAAGCCGTATTACACGGGGAAATTAGATCCGTTAAAAGATTTTGGCGCGCGGCGGGTTGCATCAGTTCAAAAATGTTTTCGCACTACTGATATTGATGAGGTGGGGGATAAAACGCATCTTACTTTTTTTGAAATGCTTGGTAATTTTGCTTTCGGAGATTATTTTAAAAAAGAAGCTCTTCGTTTTGGTTATGAATATGTAGTTAATGTTTTAGGCATAGATCCAGCCAGAGTTACGGTTTCAGTTTTTCAGGGCAACAAACAAATTCCTAAAGATGAAGAATCTTATAATATCTGGCATAAGGAAATTGGTGTGCCTAAAGAGAGAATTAAATTAGCTGGCATTGAGGATAATTTTTGGGGACCGACTGGCAATGAAGGCCCTTGTGGCCCGACTACGGAAATTTACGTGGATAATATTGAAGTTTGGAATATCGTTTTTAACGAATATTTTTCTGATAAATCGCGCGAGGAATTATTAGCTAGCGTGGCTAATTTAAAAAAATTGGAAGCGCCGGGCATTGATACCGGAATGGGCTTAGAGCGTTTACTTGCTGTTATTAACGGTTTTGAAGATATTTATGAAACTGATCTTTTACGTCCGATTTTGGAAAAAGTGAATCAGCTGGCGCCGCAACTAGATGATCGTTCAGCTCGCGTTATAACTGACCACCTTCGGTCTTCTATATTTTTAATCGCGGACGGCGTGCGGCCGTCTAATAAAGAGGTTGGATATATTTTACGGCGATTATTGCGTAGAGTTTTGGCTTATCAGGTTCAGTATGATGTTCACCCCGTTAGAGGTAAGTCGCCAAAGGCGACTGCCGCTGCGCAGCTGCGGAACTCTAACGGGGTTCACCCTGATTTATTACTGGAAATTTTTAAGATGGTGAAAAATCACTTTGGCGGATTTTATCCGGAAGTAAAAGACCCGCGAATTTTGGAAGTGATGGAATCCGAGCGGGATAAGTTTCAAACAGCCATTGCGAGCGGCTTGAAAGAGTTGGCTGGCTATAAGAATGTTTCGGCAGAAGAAGCTTTTTATATCTATGAGACTTTTGGTTTGCCATTTGAATTGATTAAAGAAATGGCGCCGGACAAAACTCGCAATCTATTGAAGTCGGACTTCGATAGGGAATTTAAAAAACATCAGGAAGTTTCTCGAGCTGGCGCGGAAAAGAAATTTGGTGGGCACGGGCTTTTATTGGATACTGGAGAATTAAAAGCTAAAGACGAAGAGGAATTAAAAAAGGTTACTCGTTTGCATACGGCGACGCATTTATTGCAGGCGGCTTTGCGGCAAGTTTTAGGCAGTGAAATTCAACAGCGGGGTTCGGATATAACGGTGGAGCGGACTCGGTTTGATTTTAATTTTTCCAGAAAATTAACTTCGGAAGAAATTAAAAAAGTGGAAGATTTAGTCAATGAAGTTATTCAAAAAGATTTGCCAGTGGGATTTGTAGAACTGGCGAAAGAAGAAGCAGAAAAAACTGGAGCTTTATTTTTCTTCAAGCAGAAATATCCAGCGCGCGTAAAAGTTTATTATGTCGGCCACGACTTAAAAACTGCATTTTCCAAAGAATTCTGCGGCGGCCCTCATGTTTCCAATACTTTAGTGATTGGTAAATTTAAAATAATTAAAGAGGAAGCAGTAGGATCTGGCATAAGGCGAATAAGGGCAGGTTTGACAGAAATATAAATATATTATAAGATACTCAAAGTTTTCCGATGCGGATTTTCCGGTAATCGGACTTTGTCATTTTTTATAAGGAGGTGGCTAATGTTAGCTACAGCTGTTCGCAAGGTAGAAACAGAGGTGAATGATTATTGGGGCGTTTTAAAACTTAACGGCAACGGTTATTTAGATTCCGTGTTATTGGCTGATTTAGAAATTGGCTTAATGAAACTTTTGGATGACAAGAAAGTAATGGCGATTGTTATTGTTAGTTCCCGCCCCGAGACTTTTGGCTATGGTTTGGATAGAAAAGAGCTGGCGCAATTAGTTGAAGCCGGCCGCGGTAAAACTGAAGAATTTTTGCGTCGTTGGGGCCAACTTTGTTTGCTTCTGCAAAATTCTTCCAAACCTACCTTTGCCGCTATCAGCGGTGTGTGCGCTGATGCTGCTTTAGAATTAGCTTTGGCTTGCCAGTATCGGATTGCTTCTCGAACGGCGTTAATGGGATTCACGGGTATTACTCGAGGTTTGATTCCTTGTATGGGAGGCACTCAGCGTTTGCCTCGTTTGATTGGAGTTAAAAAGGCTATGCTGATGATGGTTGGGGCGGATAAAAAGTTGGTTCATTCTCGGGATGCGCTTGCTGACGGTTTAGTTGACGCAGTTGTTGAAAATTCTTTGGCAGAGGCTGCAAGCCAGTTTGCCGCCAGAGTTTTGGCTGGTCGTTCCGGAATTTCGCGAACTATGCCGCAAGATCGTGAGTTGGACCGAGCGGATTTTGCGGATGGCAAAATTTTTGATTTCAGCGCTGATAAGCCATTGGCGGCAATGAATGGATTAATTGTCGCCGTACGTAATGGAATGGATCAAAAACAATTGACGACAGCCCTAGAGATTGAATTGAAAGAATGTCTGGACTGCCTCTTTTTAAAGTAATCAAAATCAGTTCCCCCGACGTAAAGTCGGGGGGATTTTTATCCCAGTGCGGGGTTTTTAGTATCGTGTCATACTATATATGAATGGTTATTCAGCTTATAAAATCCCTATTCTCCTTTTTTAATAAGAAGGATAGCTTTTTAGTAGTTGAAATCCTGCCGAATAATGAAATTAGGACTAATTTAGTAAAATTAGATCCTGAAAATAGAGAAATTATTTTAAAATCATCTTTTAATTTTTATCCTGGAATTAAGGCAGATTACCCAAATTTTCTTGCTTTTAAAAAGAATCTTCATAAGTTCGGCAAGTTAGTTAATTATAAAATTGCGGTCGGCATAGATTCTAGATACGCTTCCACTATTTATTCCTCCGTCTCTTTAGTGAGGAATAACGCTAAAGATTTAATTGATGAGTCAGATTTGGATAATTTGATTTCACAAGCGGTTTGGAAATTTTTTGACCGCCATCGCCTTCGAGTTGCCCAAAAACTAGGAGTTAATGATTTTGACGTTTTATTGACTGACGTTCGCATTGAAAATGTTCGTTTAGACGGCCACAAAGTTTTAAACCCAGTCGGTTTTAAGGCTCGCACGATTGAAATTCAACTTTGCGAAACTTTTATTAGCAGAAATTTAATTAATGAGTTAAAAGCTCTTTTGCCCGCTAGCAGCATTCGCTTGATTAGCGAATCTGGATCGGCTTGGTCGCATTTTTTGGCGGCGGGCAATCGAGGCTCTAAATTTGCTTTAGCCAATATTTCTTTTAATCAAACTGCGATGTTTTTAGCGGAAGAATCCCGGATTGGGCATCATGATGGATTTAGCTGGGGTGAAAAAAATTTACTGAATGCTCTTGTGGAGAATTTAGCTTTAGATTGGGAAACCGCCAAAACGATTTTAGCGGTTTACTTGCAAAAAGAAACTTCGGAATTTTTTGCTAAAAAGTTCGAGAAAATATTAATGGGAGAGCTGGAAGCTTTAGCCAAGTCTTTTAATGCTTCTATAGGCAAGTCGGATATTCGGCTGGTTTATCTTCACTCATCGTTTAATCTTCCGGACATCGTTTTTTCCCAATCTTTTAGGAATCGGATTGATTTTCCCATTAGGTTGGAACCACTTACCCACAGTTTTATTAGCGATAATCATAATTTTCATTTAAAATTTAATAAAAGAGCGGATCCTGGGATTGCCTTTGGAATTTTTGTTTTAGTTCTTGAGGCAATAGCGGAACCTCATTACGAAGCAATGAAGCAAATGAGCCAGATTGCTAAACGAAGAGTGCGCTGGTTAACACCAATCTAAAAATGACAAAATTAAAAATAGACAAAGCCCAAAGGATTATAATTTCTAAGCGCGATGAAGCTGCAATGGTGGTAGAAAAAATTATTAATGCGGACGCTAAAGAAATTGTTTTAAGCATTCCGAGATTTTCTAAGCTGGTAGATTCCCTCGCTAATTTTCATTTAATTAAAAGAGAGTCCGCTCTCTTGGATAAGAAGATAATTATTGAATCAGTGGATGACAAGGCGATTGAACTGGCTGGTTTGGCTAAATTAGAATCCGTGAATCCGTTTTTTGTAAAATCTCGCCGGCAGGTTTCGGATATTACTATTCAGCAGCGCCCGCATAGAATTTTCGCTTTGCCGGATGTGGCGGAGGAAAAATCGAGGGCGCCAGTTAAAAAATCCGGGTTTAAAATTCCTAAAATTTCCAAGTTTTCTAAGCCGCCTTCTTTTCGGAAAACCACCATAGCAATTGGTTTAGTGGCGGCTCTAGCCGTTTTATCGGTGGTGTTGATGAAGGTTTTACCGAGGGCGGATATTACTTTAGTGGCTAAGAAAAGTAATTGGAATTTTAATGAATCAGCATTGATGGATAAATCCGTTGCGGAAATCAATTTTTTGAAAAATATAATTCCAGGCGAATTGTTTACCCAAAGCCGCAATCTCCAGTTAACCTTTTCGGCTTCCGGTAAAAAGCGGATAGAAAAAAAGGCTTCGGGCAAGATGATTATTTTCAACGCTTACAGTTCCGATCCCCAGCCGCTAGTTGCCCAAACAAGATTTTTGGCGCCGGATGGAAAGATTTTTCGGTTGATGGATAAAGTTATTGTTCCTGGAGCAAAGATCGTTGATGGGAAAATTGTTTCTTCCAGCATTACGGCTCAAGTTATAGCCGATCAAACCGGGAATTCTTATAATATCGGCCCGGTTTCTCGATTTACTATTCCGGGCTTGAAGGGTTCGCCAAAATACGAATCTTTTTATGGGGAGTCGGAAGAGGCTATGGTTGGAGGATTTATCGGTGAAGTTGGTTATCCCACACCGGAGGATATCCAAAAAGCTGAAGTAGAATTAAAAATAAAGCTTGAAGAATCATTATTGGCGGCGATTATTATACAAATCCCCAAAGAATTTAAGGTTTTAGACGGAGCGCGCAGCATCACGTTTACTAATCCAATTTTAAATACCGATCTGGACGCGGGGGGTAATTTTGGGATTTTTGGAGAAGCCTCCATGGGCATATTGGCGTTTAAGGAGGCGGATTTACTTTTGATGTTATCTAAAAAAGTCAAAGCTGATTTAGGATCAGACTTTGAAATTAAAAGTTTTGAACTATCCTACGGGTTGCTGAGGGCAGATTTTAAAAAAGGATCTATCTCGGTTCCGCTTAAGTTTTCCAGTATTACTGCCAGAGCTATTAATATTGAAGAATTAAAGCCTAAAATATCCGGAAAATCAGAAGAAGATCTAAAAGCGGTAGTTTTTGCTTTGCCCGGCTTAGAAAGCGCGCGCATTTCACTTTGGCCATTTTGGATTGCCAAAGTCCCTAAAAACCTAGAGAAAATAACGATTACGGTGGAATAAATGTCAGGGTATTGCTTTTTTTGGGGTTTTTGTGCTAATATCAATATCTAAATGAATGATCAGACAGTAAAGCGTGTTGAAGCAATTGTGATAGAGAATTTGCCCTCAACAATGTTTCGAGTTCAATTAGACGGAAGTGAAAAAACAGTTCTTGCGCATTTATCAGGAAAGATGCGCATGCATTATATTAAAATCATTCCTGGCGATAGGGTTTTACTTGAATTAAGCCCTGACGGCGAACGAGGAAGAATAACTAGGAGATTTTAAATATCATTTGGGATGAATCCCGTTAGAGACAATCAATCTATGATTTATGAAATATTTTTTGATTTTAGGCATAAAAAGTCGCTTATCATTCAAAACGGCCAAGTTACGGTCGCCTTTGGCGACCCGCCTCTAATGGGATGAATCCCGTTAGAGACAATCAATCTATGATTTATGAAATATTTTTTGATTTTAGGTATAAAAGTCGATTGCCGTTAAAACGGCCGAGTTATGATTGTCTAAAGACAATCTGCCTCTAACGGGATGAAGGTTAGAACTTCGGTAAAAAAAATTTGTATGAATTGTAAAACGGTTAGGAGGGGCCGGTATGTTTATGTTATTTGCAAAAAAGTTCCTAAACACAAACAACGACAAGGTTAAAATATGAGAATTATTGGTGTAAACATTCCAGACAACAAACACATTGACGTAGCCCTTACTTATCTTTATGGAGTTGGGTCGTCTTTGGCTAGAAAGATTTTAGTTGGCACGAAAATTGATCATATGAGAAGGGCTAAGGATTTGAGCCCTGATGAAGTTAACCGCATTAAAAGTTTTATAGAAAAAAATTATAAAGTTGAAGGCGAATTGCGTCAGATTATTAAACAAAATATTAATTTATTAAAAGAAACCCAGACTTATCGAGGCGCTCGCCACAGCCGGCATTTGCCGGTCAGAGGTCAGCGAACAAAAACTAATTCGCGCACTGTTCGCGGCAATACCCGTAAGACCGCCGGCAGCGGCAAGAGAAAAGTTGAGCTCAAATAGCGATTTGAGCGAAACCCCGCCCTCTATGCATAGGGAAACAAATATAAATCTATATGAATCAACTAAATACAAAAATTAATATCCGAGAAAGGTCTACGTGCTTAGAGGGCGGGGTGCTCGGTTTTGTAGCTAAATTTTCTTCGCTACAGACGAGCTCAAAAATTTAGACAAAAACGGCATGGGAAAGAAAAAAGTTATTAAACAATCTGCTGAAGCAGCCTTAAAAGAGGGCGCGGCTTTGGAGACTGCGGTTGCTTCAGAGAAATCAAAATCGGTAAGCAAGAAAATTGAAAACGGTCGTATTTATATTAACGCTTCCTTTAATAATACGATCATTTCCATTACTGATGATAAGGGTAATGCTTTGGCTTGGAGTTCGGCTGGTACCTTGGGTTTTGCTGGACCAAAGAAAGCTACGCCTTTTGCCGCCTCTAAAGTAGTTGCGGCTTTGGCGGAAAAATTGAGAAATGCCGGCCCAGTGAATGTCGCAGTTTTTCTCAATGGAGTGAGCAGCGCCCGGGATTCCGCTTTGCGTTCGTTAAGTAATCACGGATTTAATATAATCAGCATTAAAGATGTTACGCCCGTGCCTCATAATGGTCCAAGGCCGGCAAAAGTTCGAAGGGTGTAAGGGCTTAGTTGAAAAATTTAAGCCAAATGCGTAGAATTTTTCAGTATCAAACTTTATCGAGCACATAAAATCATGAAAATATTAAATCAAAACTTAGAAAATCTGTGGAATTTAAATCGTTATAATCGCAACGGTCGTTACTTTAATTTTATGTGCTCGATGCTTGGTTTTGTAGCTAAATTGTCTTCGCTACAGACGAGCTCAAAAATTTAGACAAAAACGGTATGTTTCCTACTAAAGAAAAAAAAGAGAGATCGTTAGGCGTGAAGCTTTTTTTGAAGCCGGAGCGTTGTAATTCTCCGAAATGCGTTACGGTTCGTCGTCCGCAGCATCCGGGTTTGCATGGAAAAATGTTTCGCAGGCAACTTTCTGAATTCGGTTTGCAGCTTAAAGAAAAACAAAAAATTCGGTTTACTTACGGGATTCGTGAGCGTCATTTTAGAAAAATTTTCCAATCGGCAGCCAAAAATCCCGGAGTTACTGGGCAGATGATTTTTCATATTTTAGAAAAACGCTTGGATAATGTTGTTTACCGATTGGGACTAGCGCCCTCTCGTTCCGTCGCTCGGCAATTAGTAGGGCATGGTCACATTATGGTTAATAATCGCAAGGTGACAATTCCTTCCTTTCAGGTAAAAGTCGGAGAACTTATTTCTATAAGGCAACAGTCTAAGGAACACCCTGCTTTTAAGGAATTAGCGAATAGTTTAAAGAAGTATGATCCGCCGATTTGGCTGGCGATGGATTCGGAGAAATTTCAAGGTAAGGTTCTTTCGGAGCCTAAAGATTTAGAGATTCCATTTGACGTAAACTTAGTAGTAGACTATTATTCAAAATAAAAATTTATGATTTACCAATATTTAAGTGAATCAGTTAATATAAAAAAAATTTCGGAAACTTCTACGGAAGGAGTTTTTGAAGTAGAGGGTCTTTATACCGGCTATGGTTTAACCATTGGTAACGCCTTGAGGCGGGTTTTATTATCTTCGCTTCCGGGAGCCGCCATAACCAAGTTTAAGATTAAGACTGTCGGACATCAGTTTAGCACGGTGCCTGGCGTGATGGAGGATGTGGTAGAAATAGGATTAAATCTAAAAAAGATTAGATTTCAAATCTTTAGCGACGAGCCGCAAATTTTAACTTTAAAGGTTAAAGGAGCGCGCGCGGTTACTGCTTCGGATATTGAGACTAACGATCAGGTTGAGTTAGTGACTCCGGACGCCCATATCGCGACTTTGGCGGAGAAAGGCGCGGAGCTGGAGATGGAATTGACCGTAGAAAAGGGTTTAGGCTATATACCAGCGGAAGCTTTAAAGAAAGATAAGCTGCCGATTGGAGAAATCGCTTTAGATGCTTTATTTTCTCCGGTTATCAATGTTAATTTTTCTGTGGAAAATATGCGTGTTGGCGACCGGACTGATTTTAATCGGCTGCGTTTACATATTAAAACTGACGGCACTATTGCTCCCTCCTCGGCTTTAAGAAAATCCAGCAATATTTTACAAGACCACTTTACTAAGATTTCTCAGCTTGAAGTAATGGAGGTTGAAGTTCCGAATAAGGATGCCAAAGAAAAAAAGACTAAGGCTAAGAAAAAGAAGGAGTAATTTTTATGAGGAAATTTCATCGCAAACGCGGTATGCGGAAATCTTTTTTCCAAGGACTAGCGAATAATTTAATTATGAAAGAGAAGATTGAGACTACTGTAGCGCGAGCCAAAGAAATTCGTCCTATGGTAGAGCGTTTTGTTTCTATTGCCCAGAAAAAGCAGCAATTAACTGCTTTGCGATTTTTGCTTGCCCGTTTGCCTAAGCAAGCAGCTCAAAAATTAGTTTATGAAATTGGCCCTCGTTATAAAGAGCGCCGAGGTGGCTATTTACGGATAATTAAAGGAGCTAAATCCAGAATGCGAGATGGCGCAGATTTAGCAAAAATAGAGTTTATTAAATAAAGACATGGAACACACTATTGACGCCACAGGCCAAAAATTAGGAAGATTAGCATCGCAGATTGCCCATATTCTCCAGGGCAAATTAAGCCCGTCTTATAATCCGCGTTTATCTGGCAATGATAAGGTTGTTGTGACCAACCTTTCCAAGGTTGCCATTACTGGCCGTAAAGCTACCCAGAAAGTTTATTATCGGCATACCGGATATATGGGCCATTTGAAAGAGAGAATTTATAAAGAATTTTTTGAAAAATCTCCAGAAAAGATTTTGTTGTTAGCTATTAAAAGAATGTTGCCTCAAAATAGCCTGCGTGATAAAAGATTAAGAAGGTTAGAAATTCAAAAATAAAATTTTATATGGTTATTTCTAAAACTTCAAAAGCCGCAAAAACTTCAGAAATTTCCAAGGTTTCAGCTAGGGAGCGTTATTTTTATGCTACCGGCGGGAGAAAAACTGCCCAGGCCTTGGTTAGATTAAGAATGAAAAGGGGATCTTTTACCGTTAACGGGAAAGAATATGCCCAATATTTTCGGCTGCCCAATCATCAATCTACCGCTGTTTCTCCGTTAATCTTAACCAAACTTTTTGATGAGGCGTCAGCGGAAATTAAAGTTAAGGGCGGGGGACTGCACGCTCAGGCAGAGGCTGTGCGAAATGCCATTGCTAAAGCTTTAGTAAAGTTTAAGCAAGATTTAAAAAAGTCTCTTCGTCGCGAAGGATTTATTACTCGTGATTCCCGGATGGTGGAACGCAAAAAGTACGGCTTGAAAAAAGCTCGCCGAGCTCCTCAGTGGGCCAAGAGATAGATGCGCCTCATCTTTTCCGCCTATTTTCTTATAATTTTTATTCCTTTAGTGGTGGTATCGGTAGGGTATGCCACTTTTACGGGGTTATCTTTACATAATCTTTGGATTGATCGCGTTGCTCATTTTGCAGGCGGTTTTTGGGCGGCGGTTTTATTTCTTTATATATTTAGGGAATATTCAGAGTTAAAAAGATTTTCGGAATTTTTAGAAAGCTGGATTTTGGTTTTAGTTTTTACTTTAGGATTTGTGGCTTTAATTGGGGTGTTGTGGGAGGTATTTGAGTTTACTACGCATAAT